>Ga0213878_10000017_pt1 | contig 273345 bp, 257 predicted proteins | sample VelepicoBEBS_R02_FD_161053 | JGI IMG/M metagenome (GOLD analysis project Ga0213878, IMG submission 161053) | Vellozia epidendroides bulk soil microbial communities from rupestrian grasslands, the National Park of Serra do Cipo, Brazil - BS_R02 | ecosystem: Environmental > Terrestrial > Soil >... | reverse complement strand
CTGTTTTTATCATGGCAAACCAGCTGATCAAAGGCCTGAGCCTTTACCAAAAGAAATTATTTTGACAAAACAATAAAGTTACATTCAGGATGGATTAAATTCTTTTAATCAGCCTTTCTTTGAAATATATTACTAAATAATACTATATCGAAAAGCCCCGTATTCCAGGGCTTTTTTATTTCTTATTCCTAACCATTCGCCATCTAATTCCCAATGACCATATTTTTCTCCTACCGGTAATAACTCTGCGACCTCACAATCTAGCACATCAGTAATTTGCTTCAATCTACTAAGCGGAGGCTCAATTGTGCCGCTATTATACCTACTCATGGTAGTTATATCTCTACCGCTGAAGGGAAATATATTGCTCCGGAGCAGGATAAACAGGCAGATATCAATATTCAATCTTTTGGGCTATGTAAATTAAAACCTACTTCGGGCGGATATTTACCATGTATTCCTGCACCAATTGCCTGAGAAAAAACAACAGAAAAAGATACCATCAATAGTTATAAAATTCTTACAGAAAATTCATTTTGTCTGTGCGAAACAGATGGGAAAATTGAAATAACTGACACAGGACATAGTAAAATCCATGAAATTTTAAATAATAGATCGGTCTGATTCAATTATTATTTAAGAATTATACATAAGAACAGGGCTATTAATAGAATATTCTTCTTCCGTCAAGTTTTATTGTGTTATTATTGACCATCTTCTTAACAGTTCTGATTACCGTTTCTACACGAAGACCCGTGAGATCAGCAATCTGCTGGCGGGTAAGTTCTACCGGAAAACACTGTTGACAGTCTCCGTCATAATAGCTTTTAAGATAATCCATTAACCCCTGTAAGCGGTGAATAGGATCCTGTGAAGCCATATTGCGTACCATTAAGCTATTATAATACAACCTTTGTGACAGACATGCATTCATTTCAAGAGAGATATCGGGGTGCTTTTCCAGCATTAGCAAAAAGTTATTTTTAGGCATTCTGATGACTTCCGTGGTTTCTAAACTTACAGCATTGGTAGGATAAAGCCTGTCAATAAACAGAAGCGGATCCCCAAAGCTTTGATTTTTCCCTAAAATATTCTGAATAAATTCTTTTCCGTTCTCATTAAAGGTGTTCAGTTTTACCTTACCACTGAGAATCTGAAAATAATAAAGTGAGTGATCACCTTCTTTGAAAATAGTCTCTTTACGGATATATCTGATGTTTTCGCCGCCAAATTCGTGGAGAATAGCCTGGTCGATATTCATACAGCTTATTGTTTTTTTCATGCTTATTATTGGTCTAAAGAATTAGAAATAAGGTTAAAAAATATAGTAGTTCATTTCAATCCTCATGCCATAGTTTTTTTGAGCAGAAAATGTGGTATGAAATACCTATTCATAATACTGTAAAAGTTAGTGTTTTTTGAAATATTGTCAGTATTTTTGAACCCCGAGTACCTATAATTAATTATTGATTTTAACTTCTATGATTTTAATTGTTGATGACAACCCAAGTAACCTGTATTCACTGCAGAAATTACTCGAATCTAAAAATTTCCATGTAGACACGGCAGGTTCCGGTGAAGAAGCTCTTGGTAAAGCACTAAAAAACGATTATGCCTTAATTATTCTGGATGTTCAGATGCCGGATATGGATGGTTTTGAAGTAGCTGAGACACTTGCCGATTACAGTAAAACCAAAGAAGTACCTATTATATTCCTGTCCGCTGTCAATACAGATAAAAAATTTATCACAAGAGGCTATGCTTCCGGTGCTAAAGATTATGTAACGAAACCGGTAGATCCTGAAATCCTTTTGCTGAAGGTGAAAACTTTTTATAATCTCCAGGAACAGAACAGGGCAATGAAAAAAACACAGCAAAATCTGGAACTGGAAGTAAAAGGCAGAAGGGAATCCCAGGTAAGTATGAAATCCCAGCTCGATCATTTTCATCTGATGTTGGAATCTCTTCCCCAGATTGCGTTTACTGCGAATGCCAAAGGAAATATAGACTTCGTAAACGGTAAATGGTATGATTATGCTCATTCCGAACAAAACTTTCCGGAGACCCATGCGGATGATCACAATATTCTGGAAGAGTTTGAAAGGGCCCGAAAAAAGGGGAAATCTTTAGAGTTAGAAGTCAGAATTAAAAATGTACGTTCTCACGATTATCGGTACCATTTGCTTCGGGTTACACCGGTATATGATGAAGGGCAAATTAAAAACTGGGTAGGAACTTTTACGGATATTGACGGGCAGAAAAAGGCTGAAAAGGAAAAAGATGAATTTTTAAGTATTGCCAGTCATGAGCTGAAAACCCCTTTAACCAGTATTAAAGCATATATTCAGTTGCTGGATAGAAAATTGAAATTAGATAAAGACAGTTCCGAAGCAGGATTTGTGGCAAAAGCCCAAAATCAGATTGAAAAACTGAATACCCTGATCACAGACTTGCTGGATGTCTCCAAAATAGAAAACGGTAAATTAAAAATCAACAAAAAACCGGTCAATCTGGAGCAGGTGATCAGCAATGCTATTGATACCATTCTTCAGACTCACGATGAGAATAAAGTGAAAATTGACCGCCATGGCGTCAAACCCGACTTGTTGATTCCGCTGGATGAAATAAGAATTGAACAGGTACTGATTAACTTTCTTACCAATGCTATCAAATATTCACCCCATAATAACCAGGTGATAGTCACTACTTTTGTGGATGATGAAGCACAGGAAGTAAGAGTCAGTGTAACCGATTTTGGAATCGGAATTCCTGATTTTAAACAGGAAGCCGTATTTAAGAAATTTTACCGTGTTGAAGAATCTTCATTACAGTTTCAGGGGATGGGAATCGGATTGTTTATCTGTTCAGAGATTATCAAACAGCACCATGGAACTGTTGGGGTTTCAAGCATTATTAATGAAGGATCTACCTTTTATTTCACGCTACCATTAAATTGATTTTTATGCCGAAAAAAATTATACGAAATCTTCAGATCGGAATAGGGCTGTCACTTTTGATTTTAATAGCCAGTTCAGTTGCTTCTTATTGGAGTATTCAGAATCAGATGAAGCATCGGGAAAGCCTTTCCAAAAGCAGACGCTCTGTTACCGCAGTTAAGGATGTTCTGGTTGCCCTGCTGGATGCCGAAACAGGAAACAGAGGATATCAGCTGACCGGAAGAGAAGATTTTCTTGAACCCTATAAACGAGGAGTCCGGGAATATTCAAAAGCTCTGGTACTTGCTGAATCATTGGGAGTACAGGATCAAAACCAACAGGAAAGACTGGCCGGTCTGAAGACAGCAGTTGATCAGGTGATGAGTAATCTGAACGATCTGGTTGAAAACAGACGCAAAGGTATTGTCATGACCCAGGAGCAGATTATTACCGGTAAAGCATATATGGATGAATGCCGTAAAATCGTAAGAGACTTTGTACAATATGAAGAAAGCCAGGTTGAAATCAAAAATAAGGATTTAACACGCTCTTCCGATACCACCGTTCTTTTCATTCTTTTCTCAGCCATTGCAGCAGTGGTAGTGACTGCATTTTTCTATTTTAAAATGAGGGCAGACCTCATCAGAAGAGATGAGCTCGAGAAAATGCTGAAAGATAAAGATCAGGAAATGACAAAGCGTGTAAGTGCCATTCAGAAGATTGCCAACAGAGTAGCCAATGGGGATTACAGCGAAAAGGCGATTGATAATGCAGAGGATGATCTGGGAGATCTTGTAGACTCTCTGAATCATATGACCGAATCGCTTAAAACTTCTTTTGAAAAAATAAACAAAAGCGACTGGCGCCAAAAAGGGCTGGCTTTACTCAATGAGTCCCTCGTCGGGAATACATCCGTGAAAGAAGTTTCTGATAAAGCTTTGCATCAGCTGATTGAATACGGAAATTGTATCAACGGATCGCTATATCTTTACGATGAGGGTATTTTAAAACTGAATAAAGCATTCGGACTGGAAGCAAACATGAAAAAGATCTTTGAACCGGGAGAAGGAATGGTAGGCCAGACTTTCATTAATGCTAAAACACAGGTGTATAATAACCTCCATGAAGAAGATTTTGTAGTAACCTTTGCAAGCAGTACGATTAAGATCTACGGAATACTACTGATTCCGGTTTTTGCAGACGGACATGCTATAGGCATCCTAGAGTTAGGTTCCACCTCTAACTTTGATGAAGACAGAATCAGCTATTTTGAAGAATGCTCTGTCAATATCGGTATTGCGCTGAACGCTGCCAAAGGAAGAGAGAAAGAACAACAACTATTAGAAGAAACGCAGGCTCAGTCTGAAGAATTACAGGTTCAGCATTCTGAACTTGAAAATCTGAATACAGAGCTGGAAGCACAGACCCAAAAGCTTCAGGCCTCTGAAGAAGAGTTAAAAGTACAACAGGAAGAGCTGATGCAGGCCAACGCAGAACTGGAGGAACGCTCAAGGCTGCTGGAAGAGAAAAACCATCTGATTGCTGAACGTAATACGGAGATTCAGAAGAAAGTAGAGGAACTGGCGTTAAGTACCAAATATAAATCAGAATTTCTGGCCAATATGTCTCATGAACTGCGTACTCCTTTGAATTCAATTCTTCTTTTATCACGACTGATGGCCGAAAATCCGGATGAAAACCTTAATGAAGATCAGGTGGAATCCGCAAAAGTAATTCAGAGCTCAGGAACAAGCTTATTGACCCTGATTGATGAAATTCTTGATCTGGCCAAAATCGAATCCGGTAAAATGACGCTGGAATATCAGGATGTAGTGGTGGAAGAAGTGGTTAAAGATTTAAAGAGCCTTTTCAATCCTGTATTTCAGGAGAAAGCTCTTCAATTTGATATTCAGATCGATTCAGGTGTTCAGAAGGTAATAGAAAGCGACCGCTTGAGAATAGATCAGGTATTGAGAAATTTACTGTCTAATGCCTTAAAGTTTACCACACAGGGAAGCATTGGTTTACATATCAGAAAACATGCTGAGAAATCTGATTTTATTGTGTTTTCTGTAAAAGATACGGGAGTGGGAATTGCTGAAGATAAGCAAAAAATTATTTTTGAAGCATTTCAGCAGGCAGACGGATCTACCAAAAGAAAATTTGGCGGTACAGGTTTAGGTCTGTCCATAAGCAGGGAGATAGCGCGGCTTTTGGGAGGGGAGCTTATTTTAAAAAGTGAACTCAATAAAGGAAGTGAATTCAGCTTTATCATCCCTGTATATGCTGTTACTGAAATAGATCAGAATGAAACAGATCAGAATCTGGTAGAAACCATCCGCGAAGATGTTGAAGAAATTCAGAATATTCTTGAAGACGGAGAATTGGAGTCTTTTCAGCTGAATACCCTGGAAATTCCTGAGGATGTAGCTGATGACAGAGATCAGATCAAAGAAGGAGATAAAGTAATCCTGATTATAGAAGATGATATCAATTTTGCCAAAGCACTTTTAAAGTATGCCCATTTACAGAAATACAAAGGTATTGTAGCGGTAAGGGGAGATCATGGGCTGTCTGCAGCTCAGAAATATCACCCGCACGCCATTTTGCTGGATGTACAGCTGCCTGTAAAAGACGGTTGGGAAGTAATGGATGAGCTGAAATCCCATGCAGATACCAGACACATTCCGGTACATATGATGTCTGTGCTGCATCTTAAAAAAGAAAGCCTACTGAAAGGCGCTGTAGACTTTATCAATAAACCGGTGGCTCTGGATAAAATGACAGACGTGTTCAGAAAAATTGAAGATGCATTAAAGAAAGGACCTCAAAAAGTACTCATTGTTGAAGAAAATGCCAAACACGCCAGCGCATTATCGTATTTCCTGAGTAATTTCAATATTTCGCTGTCTGTAGTTCATAACGTTGAAGACAGCGTAGAAGCCTTAACGTCTGATCTTGTAGACTGTGTCATCCTCGATATCGGAAATTCAAAAGGGAATGAGTATCAGGTAATAGAATCGATAAAGAGCAATGAAGGGCTGGAGAATCTTCCGATCATTATTTTTACAGAACAGAATTTATCGAAAGAAGAAGAACTGAAAATAAAAAAATATGCGGATTCTATTGTGGTTAAAACTGCACATTCTTACCAAAGAATTTTAGATGAAGTAGGTTTATTCTTACATTTGGTGGAAGAAAAAAATAACTCACCTGAAAATAATTCAGGCAGAGTGTTGGGTTCTTTAAAAGAAGTGCTTGAAGGAAAGAAAATACTCATTACCGATGATGATGTACGCAATATTTTTTCTTTAACGAAAGCGTTGGAAAAGTACAAAGCCGAAGTGGTTGTCGCGATGGATGGAAAACATGCCCTTCAGCAAATTCAGGCAAATCCTGAGATTGATGTTGTCTTAATGGATATGATGATGCCGGAAATGGACGGGTATGACACGATAAAGGAAATCAGGAAAATGCCCGCATATAAACGATTACCTATTATAGCCATTACTGCAAAATCAATGATTGGGGAACGTGAAAAATGTATCACTGCGGGAGCTTCAGATTATATCTCAAAACCTGTAGATATTGATCAGCTGTTGTCTCTGCTCCGTGTGTGGTTGTATGAAAGTTAAACAGATAGAATTCTGATGAGTAAGAAAATTTTAATTGTGGATGATGATCCGCGTAATATATTTGCACTGAAACTGACCTTAAAGGCCCGTGGATATACCATCGAAAGCTGTATAATGGCGCAGGAAGCTTTTGAAATTCTGAAATCTGATTCTGAGGTTTCCGTGGTGCTGATGGACATGATGATGCCGGGAATAGATGGTTATGAAGCAGTCCGGACCATAAGAAGGACCCCGGAAATTAAAGACATTCCCGTTATTGCAGTTACTGCACAGGCTATGCCTGAAGATCGTCAGAAATGTATTGAGGCCGGTGCCAATGACTATGTATCCAAGCCAATCGATGTGGATCTTTTAATAAAGGCTATAGAAAAATTATCGTAAATGCTGGAACCGAGTATTGTAAAAGATGAAGAAGTAGAATCTCTCATTAATGATGTTTATGAGATGTACGGTTATGACTTTTCAGGGTATAGCAGGGCTTCTTTTAAACGAAGAGTAAACAGAATATGCCTGCTGGACAGATTTACCAGTTTTGCTGAACTTCGATATACCCTTATGAATGATCCTGAATACTTAAAACGTTTTGTAGAGGAGGTTACGGTAAATGTTACAGAAATGTTTCGCGATCCCGTTTTTTTTAAAGCATTACGGGAAAAAATTTTACCACAGCTCGGTACTTACCCGTTAATCAGAATCTGGATTGCAGGGTGCTCCACAGGTGAAGAGGCGTATTCTATGGCTATTCTGCTCAAAGAAGCAGGTCTTTATCATAAATCCCTGATTTATGGCACAGATCTGAACCCTTCAGTATTGGAAACGGCAAGAGCCGGTGTTTTTCCTTTGCAGCAGATGAAACTTTATTCTGAAAACTATATGCTTTCAGGAGGAATAAAGGATTTTTCCGACTATTATACGGCGAATTATGACAGTGTGAAGTTTGATAAAAGTTTACAGGAAAAGCTTATTTTATCTACTCATAATCTTGTGTCGGACAGTTCGTTTAATAGTTTTCAACTGATTGTTTGCCGCAATGTACTCATCTATTTTGACAGAGAATTGCAGGAAAGAGTTTTCAGGCTTTTTGACAACAGTCTGGAAAACCTGGGTTTTCTCGCATTGGGAGCTAAAGAAACACTGAAATTTTCCACCATAGACAAAAATTACCATCAGGTCGAGGAACAGAAGATCTGGAAAAAACTGGATCACCATTAATTCATTCCCTCATGAAAGCACAAACGAATATAGAACTGATCATTATCGGAGGTTCCGCGGGAAGTTTACAGGTCATTATCGAGATGATCAAAAAGCTGGATGATTCTTTAGCGGTGCCTATTGTACTGGTACTTCACCGTAAAGCTCAATCCGGTAACGTTTTAAAGACTTTATTACAGCAGTTTACCAGAATACCGGTGATAGAAATTGAAGATAAAACCGAAGTTCAGGATAATACCATTTATATTGTTCCTGCAGATTATCATCTGTTATTCGAAAACAGAAAGAATATGTCATTAGACAGTTCGGAAAAAATGAATTATTCCCGCCCTTCTATTGATGTTTCCTTTAGATCCGCAGCGGAAATTTACAGAGAGAATATGATCGGAATTCTTTTGTCCGGTGCTAATGCAGACGGAGTGGAAGGGTTAAGCTATATTAAAAGAAATAACGGGCAAGTGTGGATTCAGGATCCCGAAACAGCAGAAGTAGACTATATGCCCAGACATGCTATAGAAGAAATTGATTATGATTTAGTGATAAAACCTGGTAACTTAGCAGATGGTATCAACCAATTGTAATTGAACCCAATAAAGATAATCTAAATAAAATGAATAAAAAGAGAATTTTAATTTTTGATGATGATACGGCTATTTTAGAAGTAGTTACCATTATATTTGAAGAAAATGGTTATGATGTTAAAATCTCAGAAACATCACACGATATTCTTGAGAAGGTAGCAGAGTATCAGCCGGATGTTATTTTAATGGATAACTGGATTCCTAAAATAGGAGGAGTAGAAGCCACAAAACTTCTTAAAAGCAGCAAGGAATTCAATCATATTCCGGTGATCTATGTCACGGCCAATAACGATATTGTTGCTTTAGCTGCAGAAGCAAGGGCAGATGACTATGTTTCAAAGCCATTCAATCTGGATGATCTGGAGGAAATCGTTGCTAAACATTTGAAAGAACAGGTATAAAAATATCCCGGAACGGATCAGTAAATAAAAATCTCTCAATTTTTTTGAGAGATTTTTATTTAAATTATTCTGTGTTTACTGATTCGATCTGAGTGTTTCCAACACTTTCATCATCTGCTTTTTGTCCAGTACTCCGGTATTTATTTTTTGAATTAAAGACTGCATTAAAAAGTAGAGCTCAGGATTCATAATAATGGTCTCCGAAAAGGTTTTGACCAGTATTAATTTTTTTGACACAATGTTTTGTGCCACAACATATTCATTGCTGAGATTAATATCGATGTTTAATTCCCTTTTTACAGTTAAGCTGAAGTATTCATCAATAAAATTTTTATCTCTTGCCGGATGTATCCGTTCAGTTTCTGTATGATCCATACCGTTATTTTTAGCCTTATTTATTTTGAAACAATTTTTATACCGTATAAATATTAAGTTTATTAATAGTCTTAATGAAATATTTAATAGTATATTTGTGTACTATATTTCAAAAAATAGATTATGGATAAAGTGAATGTTTTCTGGTTCAGAAGAGATCTCAGGCTGGAAGACAATACGGGTCTTCATTATGCTCTTAATTCCGGACTAAAAGTAGTTCCGGTGTTTATCTTTGACACAGAGATCCTGGACCGGCTTCAGGATAAAAGCGACAGAAGGGTAGATTATATTCATCAGGCTTTACAAGAAATTCATAAAGATTTACAGAAATATAACAGTGGAATTTATGTTTATTACGGAGCTCCAAAGGATATTTTTAAAGAAATAGCCCGTGATTTTAGTATTGATACCGTTTTTTGTAACAGGGATTATGAACCGCAAGCCATACAGCGGGATCAGGAGATAGCCGGGATGCTTTCAGAATATCTTATTCGGTTTAAAGATTGTAAAGATCAGGTTATATTTGAAAAAAATGATATTTTAAAAAATGACTCGTCTCCTTATACGGTTTTTACTCCTTATTCTAAAAAATGGAAAGAAAATCTGAAAGAGCTAGAAACGATGTCTGTGAACAGTTCGCATTTTGCAGAATATCAGGGGTCTTCAGAGATTATCCCGCTCAAAGAAATAGGATTTGAAAAAACCGATATCAAATTTCTAAAACCCGTATTAAACAGAGATCTCATAGATTCCTACGGTAAATACCGGGATTTTCCTGCTATGGATCTTACTACCCGTCTTGGAATTGCACTTCGTTTTGGAACCATTTCTGTCAGAAGATGTGTACAATATGCTGTTGAACATAGTGAAACATGGCTTAATGAACTCATCTGGAGAGAATTTTTCATGCAGATTCTGTTTCACTTTCCAAATGTTGTGCATCATTGTTTTAAAAAGAAATACGAACATATTGTCTGGAGAAACAATGAAACAGAATTTAAAGCCTGGTGTGAAGGTAAAACAGGATATCCAATCGTAGATGCCGGAATGAGGCAGCTCAATGAAACCGGATTTATGCACAACAGGGTACGAATGATCACAGCAAGCTTTCTTACCAAGCATTTGCTTATCGACTGGCGTTGGGGAGACGCTTATTTTGCTCAAAAACTGCTGGATTACGATCTGGCAGCCAATAATGGAAACTGGCAGTGGGCTGCAGGTTGTGGCTGTGATGCGGCACCTTATTTCAGAATATTCAATCCTTATGAACAGACGAAAAAATTTGATAAAGACAATCTCTATATCAGGAAGTGGCTTCCGGAAAATTATAAAGAAGAACCCATTATAGAGCATACAAAAGCCAGGGAAAGAGCATTGAAAGCTTATAAGGAAGCATTGGCAGAATAACCTGTAATATCAACTATATTCACTATAAAAATAAAATACATTGGCTAAAAAAGGAATCTTATTGATCAATCTCGGTTCTCCGAGATCAACGGCGGTAGAAGATGTAAAAGAATATCTGGATGAATTTCTGATGGACGAAAAAATAATCGATTATCGATGGTTTTTCCGTGCACTTCTGGTTCGCGGAATTATTTTAAAGACCAGACCGGCGAAATCGGCAGAAGCTTATAAAACGGTCTGGACAGATGAAGGTTCTCCCCTGATTGTAATTACAAAAAAGATACAGCAAAAACTTCAAAACATAGTAGATGTACCTGTTGAGATAGGAATGAGATATGCAGAGCCCGGGATTGAAACGGGAATAAGAAATCTTGTGGAACAAGGTGTTACAGAAATTGTACTTTTTCCATTGTATCCGCAATATGCCATGAGTACTACTGAAACTGTGATTGAAAAAGCAGAAGAAATCAGAAAGAAAAAATTTCCCGATATAAGAATCAATTATATTCAGCCCTTTTATCATCGGGATGTATATACTGACTGTCTTACAGAAAGTATTCGGGAGAAACTTCCTGAAAACTTTGATGCTCTGTTGTTTTCTTACCACGGGATTCCGGAACGGCATATTTATAAAACAGACCCCACCGGAACATGTAATATGAACGATTGCTGTTCCAGAGACAGCAACCCCAGTCATCCGTTTTGTTACCGCCATCAGTGTTTCAATACCACTGAACGGGTCATCGGAAAACTGGGATTACCAAAAGATAAAGTCATTGTTTCTTTCCAGTCAAGACTTGGAAAAGATAAATGGATAGAGCCTTATACAGATCATACATTAGAAACTATTCCTGCTAAAGGAATTAAAAATCTTGCCATTGTTTGTCCGGCATTTGTTTCAGACTGTCTTGAAACGCTGGAAGAGATTTCTGTTGAAGGAAAAGAACAGTTTCTGGAATCAGGTGGTGAAAATTTCACCTATATCCCTTGCCTGAATGATGAAGATCGCTGGATTCAAGTGATCCGGACTTTATGCGAAGAAAAATTAAACCAGTTTTATCTGGCGTAATTTTTTATATAGAGATCCAATTATAATTGAATTGTTGCATCGCTTAACAGCAATGTTTTTATGAAAAAGTATATTTGTAAACTATTTAACTGAAATGAATTATACGCTTATTAAAGATTTTATGGTTTTATTGGAGCAATTTGAAACTGAAACCCGACATGATTCCGATAGTTATCCGGAGACTATTCAGGGTTTTAAATCATGGGTGTCTGATAAAGAACAGCTGGACAAACGGGAAAACATGAATGAGCCGTACTGGGAAGGAAAGGAAAACGGACGAACTCCCGAAAGCGCTATCAACACTTTACTGGTTCATCTTAACCGGTATGCAAAGACCTATTCAAAATCAGCCATTTCAAATTCTGAATTTTCCACCCAGGAAGACTTTATTTATTTAATTAATCTTAAAGCATTCGGACAGATGAGCAAAATGGAGCTTATTAAGAAGAATATTCATGATAAACCGGTGGGAATGCTGATTATAGCCCGTTTGCTTCGTCAGGGCTGGATAGAGCAGGCAGAATCGGATATAGATAAAAGAAGCAAACTTATTCATATTTCAGAATCAGGATTACTGGCATTGGAGCGTCAGATGGAAAGAATCCGTCAGGCTACAAAAATTGTCACCGGAAATCTTACCTATCATGAAAAAATGGATCTTATCCGGATCCTTAATAAACTGGACAGGTTTCATTATCCTATTTTCGCGAGAAATATACAGTCTGATCTTCTGATTTCAACAGTTTCTGAAGAATATCCGCTGGGAAATTGATGCATCATTAAGAATAGCATACCATATTTTGATATCTTAGCCCGCTGATAGGCAGTGTTGGCTTGTAAATTGATACTACAAACTGTATTGAATTTTGATGACTAATGACTAGATCGACTGTAATTTTAATTTTCTTTTTGAGTGGTTTTTTCTTTTTAAATGCGCAGGAGAAGAAAGATTCATTGTATTATAAAATAGAAGAATTTTCAGATAAAAGAAAAGTCACCAAATTTATCCATCGTTTCATATTCCGTAGGGAAGCTGATTCCACTTCAGTAAAGTCCAGAACGAATAAACTCCCTCAGGAAACTTACAATAAAAAATACATCAGAAAGGTGAGAATAGAAACCATTGATCCCTTTGGTTATGATTCCAAAGATCAGAAAGAAAGGCTCAAATGGTATGACTGGCTGGCTGATCATCTTCATTCTACCACAAAAACGTCTACCGTTAATAACTATTTGCTCTTTCAGGAAGGCGAAGAATATAATGCCCAGAAACTCTACGAATCTGAACGTTTGCTGAGAACAATGCCTTTTATAAACAGGGTTAATATCAGCGTTTCCGAAGATCCTTCCACTAAAGACTCTATCGATGTGATCGTAAAGGTTCTTGATTCCTGGAGTCTGAAGCCGAGAATCAGCTATTCAGGAAGTAAAATCGGCTTGGGAATGACTGAAGAGAATGTATTCGGGTTAGGTCATGAACTGAATTTCCTTTACAGAAACGATTCCAAAGAAAAACAAAATTATCTTTTCGGAAGTTATACCGCCTATAATCTGTGGGGTTCTTATATCAATGCTCAGGTTTTAGGGGAAAGGGATTTCCTGAAAAATGAAAGAATCAATTTTAATGTAAGAAGAGATTTTTTCTCACCATTGACGAAATGGGCGGGTGGTTTTACATTCGAATATTTTATGCGGAATGTATTACTTCCTTTAGAAACGGAAACCGCTTTTCCTGAAGTTCAGATCAAGGTATACAGTCAGGACTTATGGGGTGGCTATCAGATTCCTGTTTCATCGGATCCCAATGAAAAAATCTCCAGTAATATTGCAGTGATAGGACGATTCCAGAATTATCAGTACAAAGACAGTCCGGGAATCGACCAGTTTCAGTATTTTAATTCTTACAGTAGTTTTCTGATGTCTGTCGGGTTTATCCGGAGGAACTTTTCCATTCAGAGAAATATTTTTCAATATGATTTACCAGAGGATATTGCATACGGGAATTCAGTGAATTTTACAGCGGGAGCTTTATCCAGGAGCAATGATGTAAAACCTTATTTGGGAATTTCTACGTCTTATGGTACTTTTACAAAGTTAGGGTATTTCAATCTGAAAGCTGAATTTGGAAGATTTTTTAATGAAGATGATCAGAATCGTGAATCTTTTCGCCTGGACGGAACTTATTTTACCAATCTTATGGACTGGAAATTCGCCAGAGCCAGACATTTTTTTTCTCCAACATTAGCATTAGGAAACCCCCAACATAATTATTCTTATAAAGACAGGATTAATCTTTCTTCTCCGGACGAATTTCCTGTTTATAACTCAGACTATATAGGAACTAAAAAGCTTGTTCTGAGATATCAGTTACAGCTTTTTATTAATAAAACCTGGAAAAACTTCCATTTCAGTCCGTACTTAACAATGGCTGTCGGCTGGCTGGGAATGCCTGATGAACAGCTTCTGAAAACAAAAACAAATACGAAAATAGGAGTTGGTGTATTAATTAATAATCCATTTCTGGTTTTCAACAGGATTCAGATTTCTTTTATGTATTATCCCCGCGTTCCTTTCGATAATAATTCGGTTTTTGATTTCAACAGTAATAGGAATAATCTTTTACCAATGAATAGTTTTGCAACGGATATTCCGCATTTTGTCAACTTTGGAAACTAATACGAAACATCCATATTACATTAAATGAACTCCCACCCGGAGGTTAGATTGGGTAAGAAGTGCACGGTTGTCAATCAATAAAAACAAAAAAGGGATATCCATCTATATCTGCCTATTGTAAAGCCTGGAATTTTCATAAATTCCAGGCTTTACTGTTTCTTATTGCTCTTAGATTATAGGTTTCCTGTCTGAAGAGGGATATTAATTAAGGTCATAATTGGCAATGACCAGACTCAGAATAAAATGAACATAGTCCTGGTCAGCATCTTTTCTGTTGATCAGTTTGTTTTTATATTCATAGGAGCTCAGCCTTTTTGATAATCCGTGATAGGTTTCAAAAGTATCGCCTTTAATTTTTACCCTTGTATTACCATCTCTTCTCGGAATAAGCTGATCATCTAAAGTTCTTACTTTAAATAAAGCTTCACATAGCGTTAGACGGGATTTTGCCGATCCGATATATCTTTCCACTATATTAATCTTGAACGAATCAAATAGGATTGTATTAAAAACAATTTTAGAGTTGGGCTCTTGAGTATTGAGTTCAAGCTTATAGTTCATTATTTTAAATTTTGGTAAAGATAAGTTTAATTATTCCAAATAGTGGTACCATTTTAATAGATCATGCCCATTATAATGATTGAGGTGATGGGAAATCACACGCTACAAAGATACATTTTTTTAGATAAAATATTGAAATTTAGTCTTCTTTGTTCGTCAAAATAAATTGAAAAAAATGTAGTTTTTCTTTGAAAAAAAATGATGTACGTTCTAAAATTATCAGCTTATAAATGAGCGATCAAGGAAAAGATAATAATTTTTTTACATTCTTTATTTTTTTCCTCCTGTGCATTTGCGTAAATTTATTCTCTGTATAACAAATTCATATTAATACCAATACAATGGAGAGATATAATTACGGGATGATTGGCCTTGGAGTAATGGGGCGAAATCTTCTTTATAATATTGCAGATAACGGTTTTTCAATTGCAGGATTTGATCTTGACGAAGAAAAAGTAAAAGAATTAGAGGAAGGTGCCACTTCGGAAATGAAGGTGAAAGGCAAAGTTTCTTTGGAAGATTTTGTATCAGTATTGGAATCGCCCAGAAAAATTATTCTTATGGTTCCTGCCGGAAAACCTGTAGATGCTGTTCTGGAAAATATTACCCCGCTTTTGAATAAAGGTGATATCGTTATTGATGCCGGTAATTCCTATTTTGAAGATACCAACAGACGTGTGACTGCTTTAGCCTCAAAAGGACTTCATTTTATGGGGATGGGTGTTTCCGGAGGAGAAAAAGGAGCAAGAACAGGACCGAGTATTATGCCGGGAGGAGATCTTGACGCTTTCCACCTGCTTAAGCCAATGCTTGAATCTATTGCTGCAAAAGTTGAGGGCGAAGCATGTACTGCCTATATGGGAAAAGGCTCTGCAGGAAACTACGTGAAAATGGTTCACAACGGAATTGAATATGCTATCATGCAGTTGATCAGCGAAGCTTATGATATACTGAAAAGAGGAGCAAATCTTACTAATGATCAGTTGTATGACGTTTTCAAGGAGTGGAATGACGGCGAGATGAATTCTTTCCTGATTGAGATTACAAGAGATATTTTCAGACAGAAAGATACCCTGACAGACCATTACCTTGTAGATCAGATTTTGGATAAAGCCGGAGCGAAAGGAACCGGAAAATGGACTTCTGAACAGGCAATGGAAATCGGAGTTTCTATTCCGACCATTGATATCGCAGTGACATCAAGAATTTTATCTGCCTATAAAGAAGAGAGAATAAAAGCTTCTCAGCTGTATGGTGAAAAAGAAATTACAAGTCCGGAAGACATCAAACTATTCATTCAGGAAGTGGGAGACGCTCTTTTCCTGGCTACACTCATCAGCTATGCACAAGGGCTGGCTTTACTGGTAAAAGCATCTGAGGAGTACGATTTCCGGATTCCCCTGAAGGATGTTGTAAAAATCTGGAGAGGAGGTTGTATTATCCGTTCAGTATTGTTAGAAAAGTTCTATCAGGCTTATACTAAAAATCCTAATCTTTCTAATATTTTACTGGATAAGGATATCGCAATTCTTGTTAAATCAAAGATTAAATCATTAAGAAAAACTGCCGGATATGCTGTGTCAAACGGGATTTCCAGTTTAGGAATTCAAACGGCTTTAGGATATTTTGACGCTTATACGACAGCGTCTTTACCCGTTAATTTAATTCAGGCCCAGCGTGATTATTTTGGGGCACATACCTATCAGAGAATCGATAGAGAAGGAGTCTTCCATACTTCATGGAATAATGAAAACAACTAAAATTCGGAAAAAATGAATCAAAATAAAATCTTGCAGCCAACGACTATTATTATTTTTGGGGCTACAGGAGACCTTGCCAAAAGAAAACTTTTTCCGGCATTTTACAACTTATATATAGACGGGAGAATGCCTAAAGGCTTTAATATTATCGCATTGGGCAGAGCTGATAATACCGATGAGAATTTTAGAAGTTATATCAGGGAAAATCTGGAGAATTTTTCAAGAAAAAAAATAACGGCTGAGGACTGGGCAGGTTTTCAGGCTCATATTACTTATTTCCAGCATCAGTTGGACCAGGAAAATTCCTATACCGGTTTGCGTCAGAAATTAGAGAGTCTTGACAATATTTACGGAATGAGAGCCAACAGATTGTTTTATCTGTCAATCGGACCGAATTTTATCTCTACAATTTCCAATCATATCAAAAATACAGCACTGGCTTCTGATCCGAAAAAAGACCGTATTATTATAGAAAAACCCTTTGGACATAATAAACAGTCTGCGATTGAACTTAACAGCCTTCTTTCAGAGACCTTTGAAGAAGAACAGATTTATCGTATAGACCATTACCTGGGAAAAGAAACTGTACAGAATATACTGGCCTTCAGATTCGGAAATTCTATTTTTGAACCGCTGTGGGATCATAAATATATAGAATCTGTACAGATTACCGTTGCAGAAGAGGTAGGTGTGGAGACGAGAGGTGCTTTCTACGAACAGACAGGAGCACTGAGAGATATGATTCAAAATCACCTGTTGCAGATTTTATGTATGGTTGCCATGGAACCGCCGGCTTCTTTAAAATCAGGTGAAATCAGAGATCGTAAAGTAGATGTCCTTAAATCCATTCGCAGAATTACATCCGATCAGGTGGATCATTACGCAGTCAGAGGACAATATGGAAAAAGTACCATCAATGGGGCAGATATAAAAGGATATCGTCAGGAAGAAGGAATTGCTCCGGATTCCAATACAGAAACTTTTGCAGCGATCAAATTCTATCTGGATAATGAAAGATGGCAGGATGTACCGTTTTATGTTCGTACCGGAAAAAAAATGAAAGAAAAGCATTCCTATATTACCATTCAGTTTAAACCCCTTCCTCATTCCACTTTTTCAGGAAGCCCGCATCTTTTATCAGCCAACAGGCTTATTATCAATATTCAGCCGTTAATGGATATCAGATTGCAGTTTATGACTAAAAAACCGGGACTTTCAATGGATTTGCAGCCGGTAGAAATGGTTTTTGATAATTTTGCCTGTCAGGAAGATACACCGGAAGCCTATGAAACTTTATTATTGGATGCTCTTCTGGGAGATCTTACTTTATTCATGCGCTCTGATCAGGTGGAAGAAGCCTGGGATGTGGTAACCACTATACAGGAAGCCTGGGAGAATAATAAAGATTCTTCATTTCCTAATTATGAAGCAGGAAGTTGGGGACCAAGAGATAGTTTTACATTGGTTGAAAGACAGGGACATAACTGGGTATAAAAATAATATTAAACAGACTAACAATGAATATTACAGTATTTGATAATTTAGAAAAACTGTATAAGGAGGCAGCGGATATTTTTGTGGATCTTTCAAAAAAATCGATTGAAAAAAATAGCCGCTTCGTAGTAGCATTAAGTGGAGGGTCTTCTCCTAAAGCTATTTTTACTCTATTGGCAACTCCCGAATATGCAGGGAAAATAGAATGGAACAAAGTCTTCTTTTTTTGGGTTGACGAACGATGGGTTCCACTGGATGATGAGAAGAGCAATGCCCGTATGACCTTCGAGACGTTACTTGGTAAAGTGGCGGTCAACAAAGATCAGGTTTTTCCAATGTATCAAGAGGGAGTACTTCCGGAAGACTATGCGAAGGAATACGAACAACAGATCAGAAATGTTCTGGGGAATGATGGTGTTTTTGATTTTATTCTTTTAGGAATGGGAGATGACGGCCATACCGCCTCTTTATTTCCGGGAGAAGAAGTACTGAATGAGAAAGAAAAATGGGTTTCTGCTTATTATCTTAAGCCTCAGGAAATGTTTAGAATTACTTTAACGGCACCATTGATCAATAAGGCTGAAAATATATTGGTTGTCGCATTTGGAGAATCTAAAAGACATGCGCTGAATGAGGTACTTAACGGGGAATACAATCCTGCGTTGTACCCATTGCAGCTTATTGAAAAAAAAGAAGGATTCAGGTTTTTTACAGATGAAAAAGCCAGAGGATAGTATGCCGTCTTTTTAAAAAGTAAACATGATCTGCTAAAAATTATATAAGCCTGTCTCAGCATTGAAGCAGGCTTTTGTTATTTAAGAACATGAATAGAGTATTAAAACATTCATATGTGATGGCCAAAAATAAAGGATTATACATGGGATCATTTGAGATTCAAAAACGGGAGGACTGTTGTTTACAGCACGCGGATAGTAAAAAGCTTACAGTATGGCTTCTGAAAAACGGATAATATATTATTTATAAAAATAAATTATGTCAACATATGTATAGGTTTTAAAAAATGATCGGCGGTAGATTTGCTTTCATAATTCAATACCAAAAATAATGAAACGTATATTATCTGCAATTCCGGTACTATGTATAGGATTTCTGGCTTTTTCACAAAATATTCCTAATCATAAAACAATTAAAAAAAATATAATGAGCACTATCAGTCATAAAAACCCAAAAGACCTTTTTGATCCGACACCATTTGCATTCTCTCATTCAACAACAGCTGAAGGAAATGGAAAATATGTATTTATATCCGGACAAAGCGGAGGAGAAGATTTAAAGCATACGCTCTCGGAAGATTTCAGAACCCAGGTTAGGTTTTCTCTGAAAAATTTAGAAACAGTTCTCACTGAATATGGATTAGGAGTTGGAGATGTTCTTAAAGTTACCGTACTCATTGTAGATCATAATCCGGAGAAGCTATCTATATGGACGGAAGAAATGCATAATGCATGGAAAAAGAATCAATTCCCGGCAAGTACTTTAATTCCGGTTCCCAAACTGGCACTGGAGGGAATGCAGATAGAAGTAGATGCTGTTGCTTTTATGAAAAAATAAAAAGGAGTATTCTTTATCCCCGAAAAGATGAATAAAATGAAATCAATAAAAAGGCTTTCAGAATAAACTGAAAGCCTCTATGTATTATCTGACAGGTTGAAAATTAATCTTCCATAGCCTCACCAGCCTTTCTGTAGGTAAAATTTCCATAAATATGTCTTCTGGCAAACCGGCTTGGAGAATCAGCATTTACCATTTTAATATAGGTATTTCTTGGAACCCCAATGTATTCATACATTTTTCCGTTTAAATGCTGGATATTCAAAATCTGCTTTTCAAAATAAAAATCCTGAATATTAGATTTTGAGATCGTTTCGGTATATTCTTCTTTGTATTTTTCCTGGGTTTCCGGGTTGATACTTACCAAAAAGTGGTAAGCTTCAATCACAGCCTTGCTTTTTTCTTCTGCTTCCAGTTTTCCTTCTTCGTTATTAATGAATTTATCAGGATGCGAATCTTTCATCGTATTCCTGTAAATGGTCTTTAACTCTTTTAAAGTCACGTCTTTATCTACTCCAAGAAGCTTTCTGTGCTCACCTATTCTTTTCATATTTTGAATCCTTATTTTCGGGGTGCAAAATTAGGAAAATAAATCTGAAAAAAGGTAAGTTATTCATTATTAATTTATTTGAATGTTCCTTAATATAAGGAATTTAACTTAAAATCAAAAAAACAGCACCATTAGTTTCCTAATAGTGCCGACAACATTCAGTGTTTTTACCCACTTGCTTGTTCGAAATAATTTTTTACTCATCATGTACACATCATCATCATTTTATGCGTTTCACTCCCTCATCATTTTTAGCATTTTGTAAGTTGACAAAGCCATTTAATATGCACGTCATCAGGTTTAAATTCTTTTTCAGCAGCTTGAATAACTGCTTCGATTAAAATTAACCATAAGCTCAGTACAAAAATCCGGCAAATCGTTTCTTCAACTTCGATTGTGTTTTTGATATATTGAATGGTTGATTAGTTTATACAAATATATAAAATAAGACACTAAGTAGTGTCTAAAATTTTGTTTTTTTTCAAAAAAAAGATATTTGCTTTGTTTTTTTATTGATATTCAGAATCTTATTTTTATGTTTTGACATTTTCTGCCGCACATTCAAAAATCAAATTTATAGAACATACAGGTTTTTCCGTAAGCACACACTCCTGTTTATGAGTTCTTTTGCTCCTGATACCAGAAATAATATTCCCAGATAGCGTGAGGATCATTCAGTATAATGGAATTCATAAAAGCTACTTATAACAGTGGTTTTACTGGCTGATCCTGCACGATAAGTGGATTTCAATTTTTCAATGTCAATATGACAGTGAAATTGAAAATGGTTATTAGTTTTTACAAATATATAAAATAAGACACTATGTAGTGTCTAAAATTACGAAAATTTTTATTTTTTTTTAAAATTACTGTTAGATAGGTAGTTATACGTATTCTTTATTCAATGAAGTAAGAGGTCAGAATGAATATCTTGTCTATTTTTCAGGGAGTATTTCTTTACGAGTCAGTTTTGAAACTCCCATATAACGAGCGGACCATTCAGTATTATACAATTTATAAAGCTGCTTATGACAAGGTTACTGACTGATCCTGCACGATAAATGGTAATCAGGTTTTTCTCAGTTTGAAAACTGGCTCCTGAAATTTGAAATGGTTATTAGTTTTTACAAATATATAAAAATAAGACACTTCTTGGTGTCTAAAAATAAAAAAATGTTATTTTTTTTTGAAAATCACTTAAAATGAGAATGTTATATTTTGTAAGGGCAGCGATTTCATTCCAAAATGGTGTTTCGGAATCGGAGAGACCTGTTGATTGGATCAAATATATAAAATAAAACACTGATTAGTGTCTAAAATATTCCTGAATTTTAATTTTTTTTTAATTGCTGAAAGATAAGTGGTTATAATAATACACAATTCTGTAGGTCGTATTTCGATCAGAAGCCCAGATTCAAACGTGCGGATTACCTTTTTAAATTTTTTTTTCCCGGTTTAAAATTCTTTTGCTGAAAGATTATTATGTGTGAGCCTATCTTTTACAATACCCATATAGTGCTGTTTTTATCGGTATATAGAGAAATCTGTCTACTCATATTGACGATGTTTTTTATGAAGCCTGATGATTAAATTTAAACAAATATATAAATTAAGACACTTTAAAGTGTCTAAAATAATAAAAAATTTCATAAACTTGTATATTGAATCTTAGTCATGGAAAGAAAATCAGCAGCAGGGAGTATCCGAAACAAAGAACGCAGTAAAAAGAAATTTTTGGATGCAGTTGGGAAAATTCTGAAAACAAAAGGATACGCAGCATTAAAAATCAATGATATCGCGGCTACTGCCGGGGTAGATAAGAAAATGATCTATACGTATTTTGGCGGAATGGACGGTCTTATGGACGAGTATATCCGCTCACAGGATTTTTGGAGTAATGTAACGGCGGGAGAATCACCCAATTTTGAGGATGGCGGAAAAGAGCTGGGTATACAAACCTTATGTGCTCAATTTGACTATGTATACAATAATAAAGAAGTACAAAAATTACTGTTGTGGCGTTTATCCGAACATCGGAAATCACTGGTAAAGCTTACCGAAGTTCAGGAAGCTAACGGAGAGATGATGTTTAAAGCAATCAGTGATCCTTTCTTTAAAGAAAATGCAGATGTTTTTCGTTCCATAATGGCTATTTTAATTTCAGGGCTTTATTATTTAGGAACATCTCCCACGGCAATGAACGGCAGTATTTTTTGTGGTATTGATATGAGTACTCCCGGCGGACGTGATAAAGTGAAAGAAGCCATATCTTTTTTAATGAATCAAACCTTTGAACATTTGCCGGGTAAAACAGATAAAAAAGAATAATTGTTGCTGGATTTTATATAACATAAAAAAGAGGCAGTAAACTGCCCCTTATTGTATCGTATCGTTATGTACTTTTATTCCTTATGATAAGGACACCCTTCAGGTGGATTTTCCATGCTGTTACCTACCACAACTCCGGGCTGATTAAGCAACTGATCTTCTATCACTTTTCTCTGGTCTTCAGGAATATCTTCCAGTTTACGAAGTGTATTGGTCTGAATGTGCGGCCAGCTTGTAGTACCTCCGTCATTTCCGAAATCAAATTCAAAGAATACAATCTGCTCGTACTGAAGCTGAAGAATTTCTTTTTCATCTTCAATTACGGTCTCAATCCACATTTGCATATCCACCTCAACAGTCGGAACAAAACGATTGACAAACGGAACATTTAAAATTCCTCCCTGTGCACCGGTCTTCATTTTAGATGACATCGTTACATGAACATAGTTGGTGATATGCTGGCCTCTTACTGTATCGCGAAGGCGAAGATCCGGGCGTACAGAATAAGGATATAGATCATTAGCCAGAATTCTCTGGGTGTATATTTTATTTGAACCGGGGTCATTCTCATCCGTCAGTGTCTGATCTACCCATTCCGGTGCAGGCTGATCAAGATCGATGATATTAGCTGCTGTTACTCCGGCGCCACCCATGGTACGTGAAATGCTAAGATGATCAGGGTCCCATGCCGCTTTACCATATGGAAACTCAGGAGACCCTTCAATTAAAAAGCTTCCGTCCTGAGGAGCAATATCACCTAATAAAGTTATCGTACTGCCATGAGGAATGACGCCGCTTCGGGAAATAGAGTAGTCCGGAATAAAATAGGGCCCGTCCAGCCCGTCTCCCGGTTTTAATTCCTGAGCCGCGATGATTTCGTAATAAGGTTGGTCTGGTTTCAGCTCACTTTGAAGAATGTATTTTTTCTCCTGTCCGTCAGGCGATACTCTTACGAGAGGTTCGTCTCTGTAATTTCCGTCATACCCGTATTTTTCATAATCACTGGTAGAAAATGCGTGAATACCGCGGTCTTTTTTTATCGATTCTTTACTTGCTGCATGGTTATAAACATCACTCAGCCATAGATACATTCCGTTTTCTTCGTGGATGGGAGTGTATTTCAGGTCCGGTTTTCCCTCTACAGTATTTACACTTTTAATGGTTTGTTCATATTTAACAGCTCCGCAGAATAATTCGCTTGCTCCTCCTCGGTTACGAACTCCGCCCGGAACCAGAGAAAAGGTTAATTTTTCAATATACTCTTCACAGTCGAAACTGAATTTTCCGGGAATGGTACCCGGATTAGTACCCGGTGAAGGCATAATCGTAGTATGTATTCCGCTTGCTAATGAAGGTCTGGTAACATTTTTATTGTAATTGGCATTATAGCTTACCCAGGTACCTTCCAGAGCTGCTAAAACTCCATAATCAACATTATTTCCTATAGCATCCAGATTTTCTTCTTTAAACGGCCTCATAGGATCATCAATAAGAAGTTTGGAGTATCCATCCATCAACTGGGCTAAAAAGCCTTTGCTTGTATCAATACTTCTGCGGAATAGTTTACCTTCCGCCTGTGGGGTTTCTTTTTTACGTTTAAGCATGATCTAAAGTTTTTATGATTATAAATTCGTGTATTCGAAAGTAGGCCCTGCATTATGCTGAGAATCCAGAGGCTGTTTCATTAAACCTACCGCCTGTTCTTTCAGGGCATACATATACATGATTGATTTTTCCAGCTCTCTATGGTTTCCTTCTACAGCGCTTTGAATAGCATCTAATAAGCGTCTGTATGTTTTATTGAATTCAACACCTTGTGCATACAGTTCTTTATTACCAGCGTAGTCATTTACTTTCGGATTGGGTTTCATAGGGTAGGATGCACTCCAGTCCACAGGAAGAGGTTTACCTGTGGGCGGAGTAATGACAGGCATCATTCCGTCCTGATCTGTGAAAGCTTCATAATTACCACCCATATAGAAATGTTCATGGAAAACTTCTTTAAATCTGAAATAATGAGCCAGTTCAGCCCCTTCTTCAAACTGTGAAGGATCCACGTCATAAATAGAATCATCGGCACCTTCTCCCTGTCCTTTAATCTCCTGGAAAACTTGGATAACACCGGTTAGCGCTTCTACCGGATGTAATTTTCCTCCGCTTCCGTAATATTGCTCAGGGCGGATTTGCTTTTCCGGATTTCCTGTGAAGATTCCACCTGTATTTAATTCCTCAAAATTCTGTGGAAGTACTTTATGTTCCTTGTAATAAGCTGCGATCTGGAAAACAGAGATATAAAAGAATACGACATCATAATATTCACCTATAGTATGCACATTATCCATGATAAAGCCTTTCATATTCTCAAGAGTCCAGAAGTTATTTTCCTCTACGGCAACGCTTTTAGCAACTAATGCCTGCGGAACTTTCATTAAGCCGGGCTTGGGAGCTTTTACCAAAGGATTGGTGGGGCTTTCAATGGCGATAAAAGTAGCGATACTATTCGGAGAAAAAGTTTCCAGCCCTACATAGAAATCAACATTCATCGGAAGCTTCATCGGGTAAGTAGGATAGTTCTGTGGTTTGTTGACAGAAGGCTGAATGTGTATGGCATTTAATACATTACAAACCATAATCAGGTGAAGCATTTCTTCCACAGCAACACTTCTTATAATCTGTGAGGCCAGTGCATTGGTTCCGTCTTTGATAGAATACAAAGCTGTAAGATAAGGGGGAATCGTGGAATGTTCAATAAGAATTGCTGTTTGCAACAGATCCTGTAAAATAGGACGGTAATCTAAATCGATTAAGCCGCTTTTAGACGGATAAAGGTCTGCGCTAAATTCTGCGCTTAAGTACTGGTTAAATGCTTCAATCTGATCGTTTAATAAAAGATTTGTGAAGATTTTGCTGTGGTGTTTAATTCCTCCTGTCCAGTCATCTTTACTGATTGTGGTATCAAATAACAAGGATTGTAATGAGATACTATTTTCTACGGCTGCCGCACTTCTGCCGGTCATGTTTACTCCCTTTACCAGGGTAGATTGAGGTTCTGTTTTATGGATAAGTCTTTGTCTCATGTTTTCAGTTTTTAAATTGTACTTCCAGATCAGTCAGGATAGATTCTACTGAACGGATCGTGAATGCAGATAAGGTTAAAGTAGGGTTTGAAGTTCCCAGAGTTGTCATATTTCCGGCTCCAACAATGTATAAGTTGGGATGATCCCATGATTTACAATAGCTGTTTGTTACAGATTCATCCGGTGATGATCCCATTCTGTGGGTTCCCACAATATGGCCGGCTCCGTTGTAAGAATATCTTACATTGTTGTAAATGAATGTATTATTATCTGTTGCGTTATAGGTAGTAAAATCTTCAACGCCTAATTTTTCAAACATTTGATCTGAGGCTAGTTTAGCCTGTTCCATTGCTTTTTTTTCATACTCTGTAAGCTCATAATGAATAACAGGACGTGGAATTCCCAGGACATCCATGTATTGATTATTAATGGTGACTCTGTTATTAGGATTAGGCAATTGTTCAATTTCAAAATGAAATAAAACCTGTCTTGAAAGCCTGTCAGCCAGGGCTTCTTTTAAGTCGGTTCCGAAAAGACCGTCACTTAAAAATTCTGAAAGGTCAGATCCGGGAGAGAATGTTGGCCAGCTCCATCCCCAGTTGTCGAGGGGTGAAATCCAAGCTGAAAATTCGCTTCTGAAGCTTCCGTCACGGAAGGAGGAAATATTGGTTGTAGAACCTGGGCCTCTGTAAGCATACACCGGTTCAGGAAACAATCCCCAGGTCAGCATGACCATATGATCCATAAGATTTCTTCCTACCTGATCACTGCTGTTGGCAACGGTTTTTTCAACTTTCTGCCTGTTTTGGGTAACCGTATATTTTGAGTTCAGTAATATTTTGGGATTTTCAAAAGCATTGGCTGCCAGAATTACGATAGAGTCTGAAGTATCAATCATCTCTTCAATGAAATCTGTTTTTTCTTTTGAGGTATATCTTCTCAAATGAACTTTTGAAATTTTCTCATGATCCTTTTCATCAACGCTTAGTTTGTAAACAACACTCTGGGCTCTGACTTCAATGTGCGGGTTGCGTTTAAGATTATCATTTTCATTAACTTTATATAAAGCTTTTTTTAGCGTTTTTAAAGCATTGTATTTTGCCTGAACCGGACAGATCGGAACACAGGAAGCATTTCCTTCACAACGTTCTCCCATATAAGGATTCCAAAGAGAGCCAAGAGCTTTGTATTTCTCATCGGCAGTATGATCTAAAACCAGTTTGTATCCCGATATACCGGTTTCAGCTTTAATTATTTTGGTATTACCATACTTAGGATTCGGAATAGAATTTCTTCCCTGAGGAGAAGGAACCAGTAATAACGGAATAGGCTGGAAATTTAATGTGACACTTGTATCCTTAAGGCCTTCTATGATTTTTTCATCCATATAACTCTGGGAGATTTCTTCCATCGGGAATACATAGTCTCCGTAATATTCTTCCCTACTTTCGGAAATAGGATATTCCTGTTTGGAAACATTCCCTGAAACCCCGATTTCAAATTCGGCCATTTCATAATAAGGTTTTAATGTTTCATAGTCTATCGGCCAGTTGATAGGTGTTTTTACCTTAGCATCAGGACTGTTGATTTCAATGCCGTATTTTTCCGTAAGTTTAAAATCATTCGGAAGCATCCTTGGAGTGGTACCCAGCCAGTGAAGGGTGGTTCCCCCTCCGACTCTTATCGCATCACTCGCAAAGGGCATTGGCCCAAACTGAACCAGATAGCCCTTTTTTTCAGGAAAAGGAGGAACAATTTTTCCCATATCCAGAACATTCGGCGAAGGAGCCTGCTTTAAATTAGGATAGGGTGAATTGGGAACTTTAGCTTCCTGCATATAAAAAGTACGCATATACTCATTATAATTGGTCATAGATGATACAGAATCCAGTTCCAGACCAGCCTCCAGACCAGCTTCATACATCAGAACAGAGATCTCGCGGAAGAATTCCAGAAAGAAGAAATCTTTGAAAACGTCAATTCCGATTTGGTTTTTAAGTGTTTCAGGATTAATATTCCTTTCATTTGCCTGAATCTCTATTTCTTTACCGGTTTGATTCTGAGCATTTTCGATTTCTTTTTTATAGGATTTTGGCTGCGGCAGATCTTCAGTTTTTTTAATGTTTTTAAGGCCAATTTCTGCAAGGATTTCCTTAAAGGCGTGAGTGGCTATCGCACGGTGAATAAATTTTTTTTCACGCAATGAATACACGTGGTCCGTAAGAAGTTTCGCGATCAATGAACCTGCAATCCCCGTCCCTACGATGATCACATTCTTTTTGTTGTCTGTTTTTCTCATAAGTTGCTGTTTACAGGTTTAATGGCCCAGGATTTATAACCAGGTTGTTTAGCTCCCGGCGGATGCGAATGCATGACATTCCAGACCAGCCCTTCCTTGTAGGAAAGATCATTGACGTAAGCACCTTCCCAGGTTCCCAGATACCAGAGCGTGATTACTTTTCCCGCAATATCATTTAATCCTGGATCTGCCATGATTTCAGAAGCAATGGAATTTTTCAGTTGATCTGCAGTAAACGAATTTTCGAACACATTTTTAGAAACCGTCAGGAAATCTACAAAAGTAGCAGCCTGTAGATTTTCCAGAATATGCGTGTAATAGGTTTCTGCCAGGCCTGTGGCCTGTAATTCGTTCAGCGGAAAACCGGTGAGTGCCTCCGAGACAGACATGAACACGTCAAAGTAATAATCGTCGATGTTGAGGATTTTGTTACTAATAATCATTTCGTTAAAAATTTGATGGGTTAAAATATCTCTACTCAATAAAGAGCATTTAGTAATAGGGGTGTATTTTTCCTGTCTTTCTTTTGGAATACTGCAGTAGAGCCCATCTCTGTTCCTGAAAAGGTTGATTGTTTTCTAAGCTATCCATTAGTATCAGTTTTTGTTTATTCGAAATTAATCAGATCCTGCCATATACGATTCAGTATTTCTACGTAATTTTTACGACTGTTTAAATATGGATTCCTGTAAAGCCTTTAAACAAGGGGATGTGTGGTGATTTGTTTTCACATTGTTTAGAATTATTTTAAATAATGTGGTAGCACAAAGGCTATGTGTAATAAAAAATATAACATAAAAGTGGAGTTAATTTTAATAAATGCTTTTACAACGATATTTATCATGATATCTTTATTCAAACTTACTTAACACATACTTCATATTTTATTCATAAGTTTTGAAATTATAGCGAATATTTTTGTGAGTATAAATAATTTTAATGAAATCAGTTCTACAAAAGACTTTCTTCATTACCCTATGTACTACTGGAGTATGGGCATCTGCACAGGAATTTAAGGGTAAAATTTTCAATTCAGAAACCGGAGAAGTTGTTACAGGTGCCGAAATACAGATTTTCCCGGGTAAACAAAAGGTATTTTCGGGGTTGGATGGTGAATTTAAGTTTAAGAATCTTACCCCGGGTCAGTATACTTATACGATTACTTACAACCCGTTTAAAGCGGTTCATAATACCATTCTGATTGCTGAAGAAAAAAATGAGATAGAAGTATTTTTAAGTACCTCACCAGGAAAAGAAATTGAAAACATCCATATTAAAGGAAGCAAAAAATCAGATACAGACGGTTTTGCAAGAAAAAGAGAACAAAAACTTCCTCAGGTGGCTAATATTGTTTCAGGAGCCGCTATTGCCAAATCACCGGACATCAGTGTGGCCAATGTTATCCAGAGAGTGTCGGGAATTTCTGTAGAGCGAAGCAGTAACGGAGAAGGGCAATATGCAATCCTCAGAGGAATGGATAAAAGGTATAATTATACGCTGGTAAACGGAGTAAAAATACCAAGTCCGGATGGTAAAAACCGCTATATTCCTCTGGATATATTTCCTGCAGAATTACTGGAAAGACTTGAAGTTTACAAATCCCTGCTTCCGGATATGGAAGGGGATGCTGTAGGAGGAGCTGTAAATATGGTAATGAAAGAAGCCCCTGCCCGTGAAGAAATTAATGTAAATCTGGCGCTAGGGTATAGCCAGATGCTGTTCGATAGAAAGTTCAAAAGCTTTCCTTCGGATCAGGTTAAATTCCGGTCTCCTTATGAAGTTTTCGGAAAGGCTTATCAGGCCAATAATTCAGATTTTCCAAAGGCTGCCTATACAATTGAAAATATGACGGCAATGCCTAATTTCAGTGGGGGAGTTTCCTATGGAAAAAGGTTTTTTAACCAGAAGTTTGGAGTTATAGGTGCGGTAAGTTTTCAGAATACAAGCCGCTTAACGGAAAGTCAGTTTTTTAATTCCAGTAATGTAGACGTGATGAAATATGCCGTTATTACTTCATTAAACGACAGAAATTATTATGAAAATCAGCAAAGACTGGGAATTCACACCAAATTGGACTATAAATTTAATCCGAATCACAGTATTTCATTATACAACCTTTTTGTACAGCTAAGAGATACACAGCTAAGAGAAACGATAAATACAAATTTCTCCAATTCTGTTTACGACCCTGTACAGGGTAATGCTTCCTTAAGTTTTCAGAACCGTACAAGACTTCAGCAGCAGCGTATCTGGAATTCCACCTTAAAAGGAGAACATAAGCTTATTCCGGGCCGCCTTAATATGGACTGGTCTGCCGTAGTATCTTCTGCAAGTAATGAACTCCCGGATACGGCCTTTTTCGGGACCCTGGGCGTACGCAATAATTTTACGGATACGCATACTTCGCCAACAGATGCCAACAGAAGCTGGCAGAGAAATACAGATAATGATTATGCCGGTTATCTGAATCTGGGATTAAATCTGGGAAAGAAAACAGAACTTAAAGCCGGAGGATTATACAGAGACAAAAAAAGAAGCAGCTTCTACAACAATTACGTACTGAAACCAGCCCATCCTGCAGCACAATGGGGAACAGACTATCAGGATTATACCGAGATCGATTACGAGGTACAAAACCCGAAAGGAGCTGTTGCCAACCCGCTTACGTATGATGCCACCGAAAAGTTGGGAGCTGCCTATATAATGTTGAATACCCAGATAGAAAATTTACACATCAACGGAGGGCTTAGAATGGAAAATACCAAGCAGGGATATAAACTGTATTTTCCTCAGGGAGAATCAAATCCTGAACTGAATCAGAAATATACCGACTACTTACCAAGTCTGAGTCTGAAGTATACCCTTCATAAAAATCAAAATTTCAGAGCTACTTATTTCCGTTCGGTAAACAGACCCGGTTTCTATGAAATCGTACCTTCCAAAATTACTTACGAAGAATACCAGGAGCGTGGAAATCCCGATCTTAAAAGAGCTTTGGCTGATAATTTAGATTTCAGATACGAATATTTCCCTACAGCAACAGATCAATATATGATCGGTATTTTTCATAAAACCATTAAAGATCCTATTGAATATACCTTGCAGCCGGACCCTACCAGACCACAGGATATTTTTTATTCACCCGGAAACTTCGGAACTGCCTATAATTTAGGACTGGAAGTGGATGTTATTAAATTCTTCAATAAAATCGGATTGAAAGCCAACTATACTTTTACAGACAGTACCATTGAAACACCTAAAAGCCAGAAGATAAGAAATCAAGCCGGCGATCTTGAGACCATTCAGGTCATGCAGAAAAGACCGTTGTACGGGCAGAGTAAACATATCGCCAATCTGTCATTATTGTATAAAGATGTACAGAACGGATGGGATGCCCAGCTTGCGGGTTCTTATACAGGAGAGAGAATCAATACTATTTCTCAGTATCTGGATAATGATATCTGGCAAAAAGGATTCGTTCAGCTGGATTTTGCCGTTGAAAAAAGATTCAAAAACGGGGTAACTGTTTTCCTGAAAGCCAACAACCTGCTGAATACTCCGATGGAACTGTTTATCAAAGGAAGTAATCCTGAAAATGCCAATATTCCGTATCAAGATATTTCTAAAAATGAAACCCTTATCAGAAAGGACTATTACAAACAAACCTATTTACTGGGCATAAAATTCAAACTCTAAGAAGCTATGAAAATGAAATACTTTAAAATACCGGCATTCATTGCTTTACTGGCAATTACTTTTTCATGTGAAAATGCCAATTCCATGGTGGATACAACTGTTGAAGCTCCCAATACCAATGGTGTACACGGGGAAGTATTCGGGATCTGGAATAAAAATTCTACCGTGTATGTTTCTGGAGATATCATTATTCCGGAAGGAAAATCTTTAACCATAGAAGAAGGCGTTACCGTGATTATGGATCCCAATGCAAAGCCTGAGATTATTGTAAAGGGAAATCTTTACAGTATGGGAACGGCTGCTAATCCTGTAAGAATTACCGGTCCTGCTGAAACCAGAAAACCGGATTCATGGGGACAGGTTTGGGGAGGTATTCTGGGTGCACAGTCTTGTCAGGAACTTTTATTGGATCATACCATTATTGAACTGGGCGGAGCTACGACTACGGAGGCGTCTACCTCAGTCAAAATGGGACTTTATAAAGCCAAAGCCGGGGAAAATCTACCTGCAATCTGGTTTTCCAATACCAAAGGAAAGCTGGTTATGACCAATTCGGTGATCAGGAATTTTCAGGATGACGCTACTTATCTGGAAGGAGGTGAGCTGATTATTACAAGGAACAAATTCTACAGTACCGGAAATAAAGGCGGCGAAGGTGTTAACATCAAGTCAGGAGTTCTTGCCGATGTAAGTTATAATTTATTCTTCTCCAATAATACCAATGCGTTAAAGCTATCTAATGCCGGTGGACGTACTCCTCAGGCGCACGTGGTTGCTTATAACAATACAATCATTAATACAGGATGGAGAAGACCGGATATTAAAGGAGGTTCTGTATGGCTGGAGAGTTCTGTATATGCAGAAATTTATAATACGCTGTTTGCCAATACCCGCTTCGGAATTAAACAGGATACTAAAAATAAACCTGATTCACGTTCCAAATCATCCAATAACCTTTATTACGGATATACAGCCAGTGCAGTAACCGGATTTACTCCTAATAACGGAGATATTCTTAGCGGAACTAATGATATTATCAGTACAACTCCCCAGGCTAATGATCCTAAGTTTAAGAATTATCCGTTGGATAATAACCTGATGAGTTTTATATTCAATGACGCATGGGATTTTCACCTGTTACCGGGTTCGCCGGCTTTCGGAAAAGGAAGTGTTGTGATTACCCGTAATTTCCCGAAAGGAATTACCATTAATAATATATTGTATGAATCTCCCGAACCTGCTTCCTATATTGGGGCATTCGGGCAGTAAAATATTTTATTTTTATAAAGACCAAAGAGGCGGCTCGAATGTGAGACCGCCTCTTGGTTTTCGGTAATTTTTTAACTTTAATAAAAGTCTGCGCATTTGTGGCCGGAGCCCCCGCTTTTATTCCACTACAATGCTCTCAATACCTTTTTGTAATGCCGTCTCCTGAATTACCGGTACCGAAAGCCCCTCTGCACGGACCACCGCAATATCCGTCATTCCCATAAACCCAAGTGTTTTCTTAAGATAAGGAACCACAAAATCATAAGCCTGTTTTTCTCCTTCCGAATAAATTCCGCCACTTGAAAAGGCAAGGTATACTTTTTTGTCTTTAATTAATCCTTCAGGTCCGTTTTCCCCATAACGGAATGTAACACCCACTCTTGCGATATGATCAAGCCATGATTTCAGTGTAGAGGTAATGCTGAAGTTATATAAAGGAGCCTCAATGATAATAATATCTGCTTCCTGTAATTCTCTGATCACCGTGTCGGAAAGTGCTACGGTCTCCAGTTGTTCAGGAGTACGGTTTTCAGCAGGTGTGAAAAACGCATTGATCTGAATCTCTTCCAGATGTGGAAAAACAGGATCTGTAAGATCTCTTTTTTTAATTATACTGTCGGGGTATTTGTCTGTAATTTTTTCCACTACTGCTTTTCCCAGTTTTTTACTGACTGAAGATTCCCCTCTTGGGCTTGAAGTAATATGAAGTACTTGTTTCATTTTTTATTCTTTTAAAAATTTGATGTTTCAAAATTATCTATATTTACTAAATAAAAGTTAGTAGTTACTCAAAGGTTAGTACTAACATTTAGGTTAGTCAGAAGAGAAAATTGTAATATGGAACATGAAAAATTAACATATTCACAGCCACAATGCACGATGCATTTATCAGCTACTGAAGACGCTTTGTATGTATTGGGCGGAAGATGGACAATAAGGGTAATGATTGCTGTTTTAGGGGGACATACCCGGTTTAATGAACTGCAGCGAACGATAAAAGGAATTTCGGCAAGAGTCCTTTCCAGTGAATTAAAAAAACTAGAGGTTAATCATTTGATAGAAAGAACTGTTCTGGCAGAACAAAAACCTGTATTGGTAGAATATATACCCACAGAATACAGCCAGTCGTTAAAAGATGTTATTGCTGCTTTAGCAGATTGGGGAAGAAAACACAAAACGAAAATTACCACTTAACCGCAAAATGTACAGGGTGACAGGTTTATTCTTTTCGTGGTATTGATTAAGTTGTATTATTCGTTGTACTTTTCCTAATTTTACTAAAAATAATAATGATAAGATGATTATATGTGAAGATTTGTTATTTTCTCGTGGAGCCAAGTTAGAAAAATACAGTGCCTCAGAGTCTGTTTTTCGGGAAGGAAGCAGTGCTAAATATTATTTGCAGATAAAAAGCGGAACGATAAAACTGAACACCTTTTTGGAAGACGGAAAAGAATTTGTTCATGGACTACCGTTTGAAGGACATTGCTTTGGAGAAAGTTATTTATTTACGGATCATGGCTATGCCGTGAATGCTATTGCGGTAACCCATTGTGAAATCATTAAGCTTCCGAAAAATAAATTCTTAGAAATTTTGCTCGAAAAACCGGAACTCATGTTGGAAATCAACCGGTATACAGCAGACAGGCTGCACTTCAGATATATGATTTCCAGTTTTCTGGCAATTTCCGATCCTATGATAAAGCTTCAGAAGTTATTTGATCATCTTAAAAACTATTTTGGATGTAAAGAAGTCTATTCTTTTCTGATCCCCTATACGAGACAACAAATTGCTACGCTCACAGGATTGAGGGTAGAAACTGTAATCAGGAATGTCAAAAAAATGCAGGAGCAAAATCTGGTTAAGCTGGATAGTACAAAGATCTATTATTAATGCTCTTGATCATGAAAAAGACCCCTAAAAAAGAGCCGATATTATTATTTTAGAATTAAAACAGGTTGATTAGTATTTTGATAAATTCCTTCGGAAATACTTCTGCTTGCCATATAATACAGGAAACTATGCCTGCCCGGTAAAGCGATAATAAGGTCCGCATGATTGGAAGACGCAAAACTTAGAATTCCGTTGATAACATTGTGATCATAGGAATAATAAATACTGCTTGGGATTTCTGTTAAATGTTGACGAATATATTCTTCCAGCTCTTTTTTGTGCTCATTACCGGTATCATCTCCCTCATGGGTGTCAATATTCAAAAACAGCAACTGTACATCCTGTTTTTGAATGATAGATTTATGATGAAACAATCTCTGTAATTTTTTGATTCCCTTTATATCACAAGGAATAAGAATGTTTTTTATAGGACTGTAGCTATAATTATTAGGAACAATTAATGTTTTTACAGGACTTGTTCTCGCAATACTGATGATATTCTCTGAAACATAACTGTCATTGGAAGACTGGTCATCACTTCCCAGTACGATAAGTTCTATAGAGGGCTGGTTTTTCAATAATTCATTGATACTTCTGGTAAGTGCCCAGTCGCTCAATACTCTTGAAACTTTTATGTCAGGAGATTTTTCTCTAATCATATGACTTAGCTGGTCTAATAATAATTCCGTTCTTTCCAGCAGATTATTAACATTTTCTTCATTTACGAATGAGTGACCTTCTGAGATGTGCAGAAAATCAAATTCAGATTCTCCGGCCGTTTTCAAGAGAATAATGTGTTGGTATTCGTAATGATTGGCCCATTCAGCAGCAAGCTTTACCGCATTTTCTGTAGTTGATGTAAAATCAATAGGTACAAGAATTGTTCTCATATTGTAATGGTTTAGATCTTGATTATTCGAGATTGGCTGTCATTTTTTTTACAAGAAGTAGCGCATTGTTAATTTCATCTTCATGAAGATCACCCGCTGCCTTTTTATAAAGTTCCAGCGCCCATGGATAAATGGTTTTTACAACTTCTTTTCCTTGAAGTGTCAGAAAAATCTGCTTGTTTCTTCTGTCGTTTTTATAAGCAACACGCTCTACCAGCTCACGCTTTACAAGACTATTGATAAGATAGGTGATGCTTGATTTATCTTTACTTACTTTATTCGCTATTTCCTGTTGATTAATCCCGTCGTTCCGGGATAAAAGCCCTAGGATTTCAACCAGCTCAACAGAAAGATCCGGATCGTACTCATTCACGCAGGCCTGAATCCTTTGTCGCAACCGGCTTTTCATTTCACTCATGGCCAAGCCCAGCTCCAATGATAATTCTGATATTTTGTCCTGTTTTGAAGCCATTTTTTCTGTTAAAATAAAATTAAGCCATGAAATCTATTGAGAAATGAGCTTAGCTTCATCCTCCTAACAAATATAATTAAAATTAGTTTAATTTAAAACTAATTTTTAATGAAAAAGCTTTTGTTTTTAAAGAATCATTGAGTCACGATGTTTTCTAAAACCACATTTTTAATAGCCGCTTCTTTGTAGCTCCAGTATTCACGGTTTTCAGGCATTTGGTTTTCAAGAATAACCAGACTTGTATCTGTGGAAGGGAAGTAAACATTCAGACAGGTAAATCCGTCACCTAATCCGGTTACTCCAAAGTAATCCAGTCCTTTTTCCTTAATTACTCTGACATTATAGCCAAATCCCATACTCTCTTTTCCGAAAACATTATGCTGAGACATGGCCGAAGGAGTCAGCATTGCTTTTTTAAACTCTGTAGAAAGAAGGTTGCCATGGTAAAGTGCCTGATCCCATTTTGTCAGATCCTGAACTGTGGAAACAATTCCCGCAGCCGGTAATATATCAGTATTGATGAATGATTTATCTACTTTTTTGAACTGATTATCCGTATTCATAAAACCAGGAACCAGCGCCTGATTATTTTGAGAATCAAAGCAAAATGTTTTCGTCATTTTCAACTTTTTGAAAAGAGCATTTGCCAGTTCTGAATACTTCATTTTAGTCGTGTTCTGAAGAATTTTACCCAAAAGCATATATGATAAATTCCCGTACCTGAACTCTGATCCCGGCCTGAATGCTAAAGGCTTATCCGTATCAGTAATTCCATGGGTATGATTCAGAAGATGATGAAGGGTTACCGTATCGGACCAGGACTGTGTCAGTTCCGGTAAATATTTCCTGATAGGAGCCTGAAGGTCAAGCCTGCCTTTTTCGGCTTCCTGTAAAATTAAAACAGCTGTAATTTGCTTTGAATTAGACATGATTTCAAACTGATCATCTGTTTTCAAAGGGATCTTCCTTTCAAAATTCTTATATCCGTAAGCTTTAATATACTTTGGTTTTCCTCCCTGAGCCAGAAGAACAACCCCGTTGAATTGTATCGGACTGGAAGCTGTCATAATGCTGTCTATCTTTCTGAAGTAAATATCATGCTTTTGTGCCTTTATAGAAATGCTCAGTAATAAAGCAATCACTGATGGGTAATATATTTTTTTCTTAGTAATCATATTTTTTTGCAGAGGATTAGTTCTCTAAATATTTTATTATTTTTTGAGTCATATATTTTCTTTCTTCAGGAGTGGCATCATTATCCATATTACCATGATTCACTGGGGTGAAGTCTACCATTATTCCGTATTTTTTCTGTTCGCCTTCCGTAGGTAAAACGCCTTCATCGGCCGGATAATCATTGGATCGCAATGTATATATTTTTGGATGCCGAGTTCTGGGTAAGGGCATTCTGCGATTATCCATGGTGATTACTTTATCGACAAGTTCCGGATGTTTGGTTGTAAATAAGGCTGTCATATCTCCGCCATTGGAATGTCCTATTACAGTCAGTTTATTATATTTAAGGTCTGGAAAATCTTTTTTCATTTTATGTACAACAAAAAGAATGTTCTGAGAACCTCGTTCCCAGTTAGGTTTTCTTGTGACCTGAAAGTTTCCGTCCATAGCCAGCATCTCATCGGTAGGTAATTCATGTTGAATACTGACCACAAAATATCCTTTTGAAGCCAGAAATTCAGTCAGATAGGAATAAGCAAAATAATCCCCGCCTTTATTTTCTCCCCAGCCATGACTGAAGATAACAGGAATTTTATTGGACTTTACTGCATGGTTGGGTGTATAAACAGCAACCGGAATTTTTCTGTTTCTGGAAGAGTCAAAATAGATGAACGTATCGCATTTAAAATCCTGATTATTGGTGATGAACGATTGTGCACTAATTGGTATACCCATAATACAGACGGAGGTCATAAACAGTATTTTTTTCATTTTTTTTTGTGAAGTTTTTTTTGATGATGGATATTTTAACGTCTCTTAAAAACAGAAGGATATCTATTTTTGTATTGGCACTAATTTAATGAAAAACCTTATGGTTATGAACGTTTAAAAATACTATATGAGAAAGAAATATAATGTTTTTTCAAGGCTAATCATTTTCAATTATAAATTACTTAGCCCAATAACAAAAAAAGCAGAGATTAATTCTCTGCTTTTTCTTTTTTCACTGCCTGTTTCATAATGAGGATAATCCCCAATAAAAAGAAAGCAATAATCAGATAGCGCCATGACAGGCCTTTTTGTTCGGTTACCGTTCCGCTTACAGATATAATAAAGCTGGTTATGGAAGTGATTACATAGACCAGTCCACCCATTAATCCGCCGGCTGTTCCTGCATTTTTCGGGAAGTACAGCATACTTGTTGTGAAAAACGAAGTAAATAAAATCCCGGAACAAATGTGGATGAAGAAGGCAAAAGGAATCATAATGAAAAGACTCTCTGCAAAATTACTGGTGATAATTAAAGCTATAATCAGGATCAGCTGCAACAGAATGGGCTGCAGGATACGGGGATTGAAATCAAGACCAAGCCTTCGCTTGCCGATAAAGCCGCCAATCATCCATGAAAATCCTAAGATCAGCGTACAGTATCCAATAACTACAGGCGTAAAATGGAAGGTGTTTTCTATAATAAAAGGTCCTGTAATGTTAAATAGCATTACGATAGAATAACTTAATCCCAAAATAAAAATTCCCAACATAAAGATTCTGTTTTTAAGCATCATCTTATAAAGGCTGATATTTTCTGACAGATCAAGCTTCTTTTTCTGCGGAAGGCTTTCTCCACTGAAAAACCATTCAAACAAGAATAAGAACCCTGCATAAAAAGCCAGAAAATAAAAATTAGCATGCCAGTTAAAAAGCTTTTCAAGATATCCACCAAGAAAAGGGGCCAGAATAGGGCCGCAAGACCATACTATTGTAAAGTAACTCAGGTAGTGTTTCACCCTTTCTGCATCATAGATGTCTACAAAAATGGCTCGTGTAGCCACTACAAGTACGGAAACTGCAGCTCCCTGAAGGATACGGAGCAGACATATTAACAGAATGCTGCTGGTCATGGTAATCAGGATACTGCTTACAATCAATAAAAACAAAGCAAGCAATTTAGGACGGTAACGTCCGATGCTGTCCAGAATTCCGCCCACAAACAACTGAGAGATTCCGTAGCTCAGCAGATAAGAGGTTAGAGTAATCTGAATATCTTTTTCCGAAACCATCATTTCCTTTGCCATAGAAGGGAATGACGGTAAATAGATATCTGTAACAAATCCCGAAAGAGGAATGGATACAAATGCCATAATGGTTATTAGTCTGATACGTTTTTCAGACGCTGCTCTCAACATATTCATTCTTTTTTTACCCTGCAAAAATACTCCAAGAAATAGAAAACTGAGTTTTAAAAGACAAAGTAAAAATTACAAAAATCAAATAATTGATTAAGAGTTCTTGAATTTTAGCGGAGAAGTCTGAGCATGTTTTTTAAAGAAATTGTTGAAATGGGCAGGTTGTTCAAAGCCTAATGTGTATCCTATCTGAGCAATATCCCAATTGGTGTACTTCAGTAAATTTTTAGATTCCTCAAACATCTTTTCTTTAATGATCTGAGTCGTCGTAAGATTCGTGACTGATTTTACAGAAGAATTTAAATGATTCACATGTACATTAAGGTGATCTGCAAAGTCAGACGGCGTTTTTAAAGCCAGCGGATAGGCGGGAGAATCCAGTGGAAACTGTTTGTTGAGCAGTTCATCAAATAGCCGGTACAGACGTACGTTAGCCGGAAGTTCGTTGGGACTCAGATCTTCCACACGGTGTTCCAGTGCAAGGTGTAAAACAGAAGCAAGATGGCTTTTAATGCTATTACAACGATAGGGATATGCTGAATTATTCATTCTGTATATCTGATCAAAATAGACTGTTGCCAGCTGTGTCTGTTCTTCTGTTAAAAAAACAACGGGTTTGCTCCATTCTTTAAACAGTGATGTTTTTTTAAACAGGTTAAATTCTGTATTTCCATTAAAAAATTCCTGATTGAAAAGACAGAAATATCCTTCCTGTATATCACTTTCACATTCCCAGGAATAAGGAATACTCGGAGAAGGAAAAAACAAGGCCGGCCGGTCGATATACAGCTGATGTGCTCCGTAATGAATGGTGCCTTTTCCTATGATAAAGCTGATTTTATAATAATCACGACGATTGTAGGGGCTCTTGAAGCTGCAATACTTCCGCATAGAAATATTGAAATGTGATTTCCCTGTTTCAAAATCTTCAGAATCAAACAGTTTTATCTGATCTTTACGAATACGTCTGTAATAATCTTCTATAGTTTCCAGCTGATCACTCATGGGTGTAAATTGTAAAAATCAAAGATACGAAATTGTAGATAATCATTGTGGGAGATCTTTTTTGATCTCCGTTTTTTTAATTTTTGTGAATTTCCATGGTCAGAATCTTCGATGGCAACCGGAATGGCCCGGTTTGCGAGTCGGCAGCTGATGTAAAGCCGGTTTCTTTTAAAAACTCCAATAGAGGATCATGAGCAAGTATATTAACCCATATAATATCGGTAAAACTTACCGCTGATCTGCATTTTTTCCAGAGAGACTGTTTGATTTCCGGTGAATCAAAATCCGGAAGAATAACAAAACTGATTTCCGTAGCTCTTTTGCCTTCAGGTATTCCGGCATAAACAGATCCGCTTTTTACTATGCTGTATCCTACCGGTTTTTGATCCGCATAAGTCATGATAAGCTGATTGGAGAGGTCATTCAAATCATTGATCATCTTTCTCGGATCTATTTCTTTATTGATATACTGATTGATATCCGACTCTGCAACAAAGTCTTTATGAAGCGTATACACAGAAGAATCAATGATGGTTATAAGATCAGAAATTCCCTCTTCAGAACCTACTGTAAATTTTGAAATGATATCCATGGGTCTTTTTTTATTCAAAATTAGAAGATTAATTCATTCGGAAAGGATACAGTTTGTTAAAATATGATCGGTACAGGTGTTTATTTTGTAAATTTGGTCAGTACAGTTTTACGAAGTCTTATGAGATCTTATCAATACGAAGTTTTTACCACAATTATAGAAGAACAGATTCTTAGCGGAATATTAAAAACCCGGGACCGTTTACCATCCGTCCGTGAAATTAAAAAAACATATCAGCTGAGTACAAGTTCGGTTCAGAGCGGGTTTGAACACCTCATCATCAAGGGCCTCGTTGAAAGTATTCCGCGTTCCGGATATTTTGTTGCGGAAATAGAGGACACAGATATTCCTAAAGGGAAAATACATCTTCCGCCGGTAGTTAGAGATGAGGAATTTATGAAGAATATACTGCTGACTTCCAGAAGAACTTCGGATGTGGGTTCTTTTAACACAGCAATTCCGGGTGATCTGATGATTCCGCAGAAACTAATCCTTCGAACTATGCAGGAAGTCATCCGGGAAAAAGGTGCTTCATTGTTACGCTATTATCCCTCTAATGGGCTTGAGTCATTAAGGACCCATATTACAAAACAAATGGGAAGATATGGCGGAGGTTTTCATCCTGATGAACTGGTTATCACAGATGGTGCATTACAGGCATTAACAATAGCCTTGCGGGCTGTAACGAAACCGGGAGATGTTATTGTAGTTGACAGCCCGTGTGTATTCTCCGTATTGGAAGTGATTGCTAATCTTGGGCTTAAGGTTATTGAAATTCCTGTACATTATGCAGATGGTTTTGATACGGAATATTTCAGACGGGTTTGCCATGAATATGATGTTCGTGCCATAGTTGTAACTCCAAACTTCCATAATCCGACAGGGATACTGATGACTGATGAAACCAAGAAAGACTTGTTAGCAATTGCCCTCGTTCATCAGATTCCTGTCATTGAAAACGATATGTACTCTGATCTCTATTTTACAGGCAGCAGGCCTAAATGTATTAAAAGTTTTGATGAAACAGGACTGGTCATGACGTATTCTTCATTTTCAAAAACACTGGCTCCGGGAATTCGTTTAGGATGGTTATCTACAGGGAGGTTTTATGCAAAAGTGGAAAGAAGCAGGTTTATTCTGGGAAGATCTGTATCCCCTGTATATCAGGAACTGGTTCTGAAACTACTACAGGGAAATACATATGAAAGGCATCTTCGTTCGTTCAGAAAGAAACTAAGCGAGCATGCCTTTCAGATGTTGGATATACTCAGACAATACTTTCCGGATAATTGTTATTTTCACAGGCCGGAAGGCGGGTATAGTATTTGGGCCCGATTTCCTGAAAATATAAATATGGAAGAGTTTTACCAATATTGTGAAGAAAAAAAACTCTTATTTACTCCCGGACATACTTTTTCTTTTACAGAGGAATACAGCCATCATTTCCGTATTGTTTTTGCAGACCGGATGAGTACTGAAAGGATGGTTTTATTGGAGGATACCGGAAAAAGAGTACAGGAGTTTTTATCTGAGAAATAATTATAAACCGGGTAGATATTGCAGGGTTTTATTAGAATCAATTTGTAATTGTGGAATATTATCGATGGATATAAAATTAAAGCCGTCAATCCATTTCTCATTAACAAGGTCGATATCTTGCCCACTGATGATATGTTTCTGGAAAAAATAGGAAATATTACTGCCGAGATAGCCTTCTGCCAGATCAAGGAACATTTCATCTGTAAACTGTACTTTAGTGCCGGTGCATTTTTTTAATAAGTCCAGCATAAGGTTATCCAGAGATTTTTTATTCCCGGTTTTTAACAGAATCTGATTATCCAGCCAGAATGCAAAAATAGCACCCCGTCTGTAGGGAACTTTTTCAACATTGCGATCTTTCCAGAAATCATCTTTTATGGTGTAATTCTGAATATTCCGGTAAGGATTTTTCCAGTGCTTTTTGATGATTTCCTGGTTAAATAATGCAAGCCATTCTTCCGTAGAAATATCTTTTATTCTCAATCTGTTTTTGTAAACATAATAATCTGTAAAACCTTCACTAAACCAGAAATTAAGCTCTTCATTTTTAGTCTGAATTTTATTGCCGATCCATTCATGCATGAGCTCGTGATATAAAAGGTACAGATAAGAATCCTTACTGTTGAAAGGGTTATTGGTACCCTGAATCATGAAAGCATCTTTAATAGCTGAGCCCTTCGAACTGTAGCCTTTAAATAAGCTGTCCTGTTGAGAAACGGTAGGAGTCATCGTTACCGAAAAAGTCTGCTGGTCATAGTCTTTCCAGAAATCTCTTTGAGACTGTATCGCTTTTTTTAAATTGGAAACTAAAAAATCATCGGAAAAACCATTATACCACTGATCTCTAATCACAAAATATACCGGTTTGTCTTTGATTTTAAAAGTATGAAACCTATAATCTCCGCCGATAAATAAAGAATTGTAAAAACCATTCCATAAAGTTGTCTTTATTTTCTGACTTCGGATCTGGGTGAAAAAATTATTATGGAGTTTAAATTGTGGTGGGAAATTTACCCAATCTATATAAAATTCAAAATTCTGATCATCCGGCCCGCTGGTAAATGATTGAGGAACTATAAAAAGATTTTTACCTAAAATATGAAAAAAATGATTATTGATTCGGGGACGGTTGAAAATCTGGTAGTTCGGATCTGTGAAATCCTGCTTAATACGATAAACAAAGGATACTTTCTCATCCTTTTCTTTAAAGATCTTTATTCTGTTTGCTTCAGGACTGACTTCAAAACTAATGCCCGGATTATCCTCCTTTAAGATGATCATATTTTTCAAAAGATTATTTTCTCCCCAGTTTTCATTAGCATAATAAAAAGAAATCGTATCAGAGGGAGTGGTAAGGTGATAATCAATCCGGACTTTTAAGCCGGATTGTTGCAAATCTTCATCATAGTAGACTTTATAACGAACCTTATCTTGTGAATAGACCAGAAAAGGGAATAGAAAACTTAAAATGAGTAATCTTTTAATCATGGATATGCTGTTTTTTTCAAATTTAACTTAAATCTCCTAAAAATTGTATGATATATTGTCATTTTTATAGGCAGTATCTGAAAAGCAATTAACGTGCAAATAATCGTGTATAAAGGCCTTTTCTTCCGACGATCAGAATAAAACTGGCCGTTATGAGCAAAAAAATAAAGATTTTCATCATTTACCCTAAACTTTTCCCCCCGCAGTTAGGCTGGAATCACCATAAAACCTATATTTGCAGCCTAAATTTTTAAATATAATGAAAGAACTAATTGAAAAAATCAACGCGGAATTTGAAGCGTTCACTACTGAGGCAAACCAACAAGCGGAAAAAGGGAACAAAGCAGCAGGAACAAGAGCTCGTAAGTCAGCTTTAGAACTAAGCAAACTGTTCAAAGAATTCAGAAAAGTTTCTGTAGAAGAAGCTAAAAAATAATTCACCTTTAGCCGGCTTTTGAAGCCGGTTTTTTTTATCCGTATTTTCTTACGGAATCACCGGGCTTTAAGTACTGCATAAGTCTTGTTTTCCTTTATTTCTTCTTTCATTCAAACGATATTTTGTCATAAATTTGTTATTTTACACTAGGTGGTGAAAATTACATTCAGAATTCGTATTTTCGGAAGGTCAACTCACAGATTATTATGAAACATTATTATTTCCTGTTCGTTTTTCTTTTTGGATTGTTTTCTGCCCAGAAAATCAGAGTCATAGATTCGGAAAACGGAAGCCCTGTTCCGAATGCAAGAATTCTCCTTCAGGATCAGATTGTATATACCAATGAAGACGGTTTTGCACCGGTGGATCAGGGTGCTGCCGATTTTGTGGTTTCGGCATCCGGTTTCCAAACGGTAAAAAGCCCGGGATTTCGTTCTTCCATACCATTAAAACGTGTTTATAAAAGTATAGATGAAGTAAAACTGGTACGTGTGGATATCATGAAAATTTTTGAAGACGTCAATAAAAATTATAAAAAAAGATATTATAATGAGCCTTCTCTTTACAATGTAGTCTATAAAGAGAAAAAAAGCGATAATAACAGGCTCTATTTTTTAGTCATTGCAGAGACTAAATTATGGAGCAAAAGCAATTACTACAATTATAGAGACGGAGCTCAGAAAAACTACGACAATATCCTTCAGATGCAGCTTAATAATGTAAAATATCTGAAGAATATAAAGTCAGACAGTATTTTTACAGGCGGTGGTAATGAGTTTTCTCATGAGCATGTAGGTAATTACTTTTTCAATTTTGAATTAAATCGTGTATTGTTTCATGTCAAAGAGAAAGAGTCAAAAAGTTCCGGATGGATGGTTTTTGAAGAAGGCGATGAACAATTAATCACGTTTACGATTAAGTCTGCAGCGGGTATTGAGATGGAGGGTGAATTTAAATTCAATAAAGCGGATAAAGTCATCACTTATTTTGAAATCCATTACTTACAGGATCACTACCCGATGGTGAAGAGAAAAACGGCAGAAGGTGAAGAATATGACTATCAGCTTGGAAACGCAATTCTTGTTTTTGATTTCTATAAAAATGGGGGAATGTATGTTCCGGCATCAAGCAGGCTTGAGGGAAATAAATATGTAGCGTATTACAAAGGGGTAAAACATGAAAGGAAAATAAGTAGGGAACTGATCTATAATACCTTTAAAAAAGCTGATGAAAAAGGGCTTAAGCCTAAGGTGGATTTCAGTAAAAATATCTGGGATAATGTTCCGGTGAAAGAAAACAGAAATAACACCATTCTTCTTTCCGCTGAAGAACAGGCTTTTGTTAATAGGAAGCTTCCTGATTTCGGATCTAAATAAAAAAGAATCAAGATATTTGCAATAGAATTTAATTTTTGAAAAAAAAGTCTTTAAATACTGATGTTTAAAGACTTTTTTTTATTCATTTCTTTATCATCTCCGTAATTTCTTTTATCTTTAAACCAATCAATATATACTTATGAGGATAAATAGATTTTTTGCAGTACCGGCTGTGATGTTGGCTGCCCAGTTTTCATGGGCTCAGGTAAAAGTAGATCCGAAAGAAAAACTGGATCCTATTGTCAAAAGCTTTGTAGATGAGATCAATAACAATTCTCAGCTTGAAAATATGGCATATGAGCTGTTGGATGGAATAGGACCGCGTCTTGTAGGAACACCGGAAATGCTGGCCGCGAATGAGTGGAGTGCAGGTAAATTGCGCTCATGGGGAGTAGATGCCAATCTCCAGCAGTTTGGAACATGGAAAGGGTGGCAGAGAGGAATTACCCATGTCGATATGGTATATCCGCGTATAAAATCTTTATCTGCAACACAACTGGCATGGAGCCCTGCAACTAAAAAAGCTGTGGAAGCAGAAGTAATTGTACTTCCTAAAGCTTCTTCCAAAGCAGAATTTGATAAATGGCTTCCTTCTGTAAAGGGAAAAATTGTATTGATGGCACAATATCAGAAAATCGGGCGTTCTGATGAGCAGATTAAAGAATTTGCCACTCCGGAGCTTTATGAAAAACTTAAAGCAGAGAAAGAACAGGCTACTAAAGATTTCGCTGCCTATATAAAGAATATCGGATATGATAATACGACACTTCCGGAAGCCCTTGAAAATGCAGGCGCTGCAGGAATAGCTATTTCAAACTGGACTGGTATTATGGGGGCAAACAGAATTTTTGGAGCTAAAACAGCAAAGATTCCTATGATTGATATTGATGTGGAAGACTATGGAATGCTTTACAGAATGGCAGAAAAAGGAGCTCAGCCTAAAATCAAAATCGAAGCTCAGTCGAAAATACTTCCTGAAGCTAAAAATTTTAATACCATCGGCATGATTAAAGGAAAAGAAAAACCTGATGAGTATGTGATTCTTTCTGCCCATTTGGATTCATGGGACGGAGCACAGGGAGCAACGGATAACGGTACGGGAACGCTTACCATGCTTGAAACCATGAGGCTTTTAAAAAAGTATTATCCAAACAATAAGAGAACGATTGTGATAGGGCTCTGGGGAAGTGAAGAGCAGGGGTTGAATGGTTCCAGAGGCTTTGTGGCGGATAATCCTCAGATTATCAAAGGAGTGCAGGCTGCTTTCAATCAGGATAACGGAACCGGGAGAGTGGTGAATATCAGCGGGCAGGGATTTGTAAAAGCATATGACTATGTAGGAAGATGGCTTGACGGAGTTCCGAAATCAGTAAGAGGTCATATTAAAACTGATTTCCCGGGAATGCCCGGAGGCGGTGGTTCTGATCATGCTTCATTCGTAGCGGCTGGAGTACCGGGAATATCCTTAGGTTCTCTCAATTGGGGGTACTTCGGTTATACATGGCATACAACAAAGGACACTTATGATAAAATCGTTTTTGATGAAGTAAAAAATAATGTGGTCCTTACGGCTGCTCTGGCTTATATGGCTTCAGAAGATCCTGAATTCAGCAACAGAGAAAAAAGAGTGATGCCAAAGGATGATAAAGGAGAAATAATAAAGTGGCCGGAAGTAAAAGAGCCGAGAAGAAGTTCAAAAGATTATAAATAATCCTATTGATACTTTTGAATTGTATTCAATATAGAGTATAAATAAAAGAGGCTGTTTCAGTATAGAAGCAGCCTCTTTGTTTTTTTAATTCTAAAGATTTCAAGAACGAAATGATCCTGGTATTTTAAAACCTTATAGATGAAATTTTATTTCTGAAAACTGCGATACGGCAGGTCTATAATCAGTGTTGCTTAGTTTACCAAATCCGTAGGTACAGAAAATAAACGCTAAATCATTCGCTTTTGCCGAATGATAATCAGTCTGTGTATCCCCTATATAGATTGTGTCTTCTCGTTTCATCTGATTTCTTTCCATGATCAGGTGTATGTTTTCAGATTTTATTCTCCGGGTTCTGCCATGAGATTCGGAATCAGTAAACAGATGGTTGAATCCATAGAAGTCTAGAAAAGCTTCAATATACCCGTCCTGACAGTTGCTGACAATGAAAAGGCGATGCTTTTCGGATAAGGCTGATAATGTAGCTTTAACACCTTCATAAAGAATGCCACCCTGCGTACGAAGAACTTTATTTTCCTGTTCGCTTATTTCCGAAAGGAGGGTGTTGACTTCCTGATCACTGATTCCCGGAGCAATTTCTCTTACAATATCATCGGTAAGAAGTCCCATATACTGATTCATATCTTCAGCTTTCAGTTTCTTTTCAATCAGTTGATGCTTTGTCAGTACATCATTCCATATATTGATAATGGAAGCTCTGGAATCCCATAAAGTTCCGTCTAAATCGAAAATTAAATTTTTATAGTTCAATGTGTATTTTTTACTGGATGAATAATATTTATAAGATCATACTCAATTGTACTCTTTTTCTGGCCTCATCTACTTCCGTTACCTTTACTCTGACATGCTGATGAAGTTTTACAACCTCATTAACATCGGAAACAAATCCGTCTTTCAGCTGAGAGATGTGTACTAACCCGCTTTCTTTAATTCCCAGGTCAACAAAACATCCGAAGGCTGTAATATTATTGACAATTCCGGGGAGAATCATGCCTGCTTTTAAGTCTTTAATACTTTTAACATTGGGGTCGAATTCAAATATCTTAGCTGCTTTTCTGGGATCTAATCCCGGTTTTTCCAGTTCTTTCAGAATATCTTTGATTCCCAGAATTCCGATTTCTTCTGTAATATAAGCTTCAGGTTTTATTAATGCTATTTTTTCTTTATTGGCAATCAGATCATTGGTTGTAAGACCAAGATTTTTAGCCATTTTTTCAATAATTTCATAGGCTTCAGGGTGTACCGCGGAATTATCCAGAGGATTTTCAGCATTGGTTATTCTTACAAAGGCTGCCGCCTGCTGAAATGCTTTCTCTCCAAGTCTTGGAACTTTTTTCAGCTGTTTTCTGTTTTCGAATGCTCCGTTTTCCGTACGGTAATTAATGATGTTTTCAGCCATTTTCTCTCCGATTCCCGAGACATAGCTTAATAATGATTTGCTTGCGGTATTCAGATTAATGCCAACAGAGTTCACACATTTCATGACGGTAGAATCAAGTTCATTTTTAAGCCGGGTCTGATCTACATCGTGCTGATATTGTCCCACTCCAATGGATTTCGGATCAATTTTTACAAGTTCCGCCAAGGGATCGGAAAGTCTTCTTCCGATGGAAACTGCACCGCGTACAGTTACATCATAGGATGGGAATTCGTCTCTTGCAATCTTACTCGCAGAATAGACTGATGCACCGGCTTCTGAGACAACAAAAACCTGTAATGGTTTATCAAAAGCAATCTTTTTAATAAAAAATTCAGTTTCCCGACTTGCGGTACCGTTTCCGATAGAAATTGCTTCAATATGATAGGCATTAACCATGGAGCGGATCTTTTTCATAGACATTCCGCTTTCGTTTTGAGGAGCGTGAGGGTAGAGGGTTTCGTTGTGAAGTAAATCTCCTTTCTCATCAAGGCAGACTATTTTACATCCGCTTTTGTATCCCGGATCAATGGCTAAAATTCTTTTTTCTCCCAAAGGAGGAGCCAGAAGTAGCTGACCCAGATTTTCAGAAAATATTTCAATCGCTTTTTTATCTGCTTTCTCTTTAGCTTCCTGTAATGCTTCGTTGGAAATAGCAGGCTCTAAAAGTCTTTTGTAACTGTCTTTAACAGCTATTGCAATTTGTTCCGAACTTTCATTATCTGATTTTATAATGGCTTTCTCTATAAAGTCAATAGCCTCTTCTTTGTCAATACCGACATTTGTTTTCACAAAACCTTCTGTTTCCGCTCTCAGCATAGCCAATAGCCTGTGAGAAGGTATTCTGCTGAGATTTTCTTCCCATTCAAAATATTGAGAAAATTTTTGAGCGCCCTCTTCTTCTTTTTTAGTTTTTACAACTTTAGAAGTAATGACAGCCTTACGTTGGAAGAGGCGACGAAGATTTTTACGGACGTACATGTTTTCATTGATCCATTCCGCCATAATGTCTCTTGCCCCCTGTAATGCTTCTTCTTCAGTATTTACATCGGAGTTTATATATTTTGATACCAGAAACTGCAGGTCGTTGTTTTTCTGGCTCATAATGATTTTAGCTAAAGGTTCAAGCCCTTTTTCTTTGGCTGCATCAGCTTTGGTTTTCTTCCGCTTCTTAAAAGGCAGATAGAGATCTTCCAGTTCGGGGAGATCAAAACTTTCTTCAATTCTTTGCTGAAGTTCAGGGGTTAAGGCATTCTGTTCTTCAATGGATTTTAAAATGCTTTCCTTTCGTTTGGTGATTTCCTCAAACTGTTTATTGATTTTAGCGATCTGTTCAATCTGAGTTTCATCAAGATTTCCGGTTTTATCTTTGCGGTACCGGGAGATAAAAGGGATCGTGCAGTCTTCTGCTAATAATTGAAGGGTATTGTTGATACTCTTTTCAGAAATGTTGAGCTGTTTCTGTATAAATTCTACGGTCGTCATTGTTCTGTTTTCGGGTAGCTAAAATAAGGTTTTGGAATGAGAAAAGAGAGCGTGTTTGGTATTAAATGATCTGAAAAGACTATTTGAATACTCGTTTCGATAGGCCGGGTTATAGATTATTCTGAGCTTTATAATGAATAAACTCCATTTTTTTTAATTTCTTGATGTATGTTAAGGATATGGAAATATGGTTTTTCTATTTTTGTATCCGAAAACAACAAAGATTTCAAACAAACTTTTTTAAACATTTCAATATGAAAAAAATTAGCGTAATTGCATTAGTAGCAGTAGGATTACTGGCAGCATCATGTAATAGTAAAGAAAAATCAGATACAGGAGTAGCTAGTGAACAGACCGTTGCAGAAAGCAAAGGTGAAGTATTGGCAGTAGATACTACCGCTTCAGTAGTTAACTGGAAAGCTTTCCATAAGGGAGGTTTTGCGCCTCGTTGGGGAACTCTTGCCGTTAAATCCGGAGATTTAAGCATTGATGGAGGACAGATTGCAGCAGGAAACTTTATTATTGATATGACTTCTATTAAAGTTGATCCGGCTTCTGTTACTGAAAAAGATAAAAAACCGGCTGACCTTGAAGCTCACCTGAAAAATCCTGATTTCTTTAATGTAGAAAAAAATCCGGTTTCAGATTTTAAAATTACAAGTGTAACAGACTTAAAAGAGACACCAAAAGACGCTGTAGCAGGAGCTAACAAAACCGTAAGCGGAAATCTTACTTTATTAGGAAAAACTATGAATGTGACTTTCCCTGCTAAAGTAGATGTAACAGAAAATTCAGCAGCTGTTCAGGCTAAATTTACTGTAAACAGAACAGATTGGGGAATCAAGTTCGGTACTTCAGAAGCTGATCCTGCAGAATGGATGATCAGTAAGGATATCGAGATCGCCATCGATGTAAAAGCTAAAAAATAATTGTTGTAAACAATGAAATAATAAGAAAAGAGCTGCTTTTTATAAAAGCAGCTCTTTTCTTATTATTTGAACTGCCTGATCTACAGACAATACATAAGAAATCAGTTTAACAGTGATGCATCCTGAATACGTACTCCATACTCACTTCCTAGATATAAAGGATTACCCTGTTTCTCAGACCAGAACCCGTCCAGGATATCTTTACTTGGACAGCGGTATACGGCAACTCCTTTATAAATTGTATGATCATCACCTTCATAGTTGAAATTGATGACTAAAATCTGATCTTTGTAAAATCCTGTTCCGTTTTGTATGTGATCACCAATGATCCATTGAGCAATAATACGGTTGTTTTCATCAACGGATAAAATTAAGATGCCGTGATACGTAAACTGATTGGACTCTTCCTGATTGCTCCCCTCGATAGCATATGTGCCTGCAAGATCGTGTACTGTCATTGATTCATTTTTATGGAGAGCAAATTTAAAAAATCTTATTGTGATCTTACGGTAAATATTTTCCGGTGGTTTTTTTCATATATAAATTAAACTTTATTTTTGCTGCAAATTAATTGTAGATGATTTCTTTTCTGCTGATCGCTAATCTGATTACTTTCGGAATTTTTGGATTTGACAAACTGCAAGCCAAGAGACACCAATGGAGAATCTCAGAAAATGCTCTTTTAGGACTTTCCTTTATTGGGATCATAGGAGCAGCTTCCGGAATGATTGTTTTTAATCATAAGGTTTCCAAAAAATCTTTCCTTGTTAAATTCATCATTGTAGTTTTAATTGATCTTGTATTACTTTACCGTTTCATCAGGCATTAAACTAAAAGACTGCCTCAATCTGGCAGTCCTTTACATGTTCTTAGGGTTCCGTTTTAATGGTTTTCCATACGCCGCCTAAATAGATTTGCGAAATATTTAGGGTTTCATCATAAAAAATATGCCCATTTGGCGGAGCCGAATTTCTGAATTGTGTCGGAGCACTTTCTCTCAGCCACGAATAATTCCAGGTATACATAGCGGTGTTATGATTATTTCCGGTATAAGTGTTTGTATTTTCCTGTGTGCTGTGCGCAGGTCCCATTACGATAGGATATGCAATTAATTATTAATAATACCAAAAGGTTTCCAGATATTCACTTCGTGTGTAGTATTGATCCATCCGATCGGTGCATCAACGGAAGGATTTGTATTTAAAATAATATCACCTCGTTTCCAGTCAGGAGAAGAAATAACGGGGTAAGTTTCAGCATAGGCTATTTTTACCTTGTCCATATGAGGAACTTCATTTAAATTTTGGTAATACAGGGTTCCCAGATTGTTATTAGTAATATAATTACCTTTGATATTGGGGCAGATTTCAGATAAACATTTATTGTTGGTGATCGTGGTTTTTAATCCGGGCTCTGCTTTGATATCATATACTTTGAAATTTCTAACGGAATTTCCCCTTACCTCATCATAAAGAGATCCTCTTCCGGTAATATGGATACCAATAGAAATAGTATCCGGCTCCTTATGTTTATAAATTAATAGATCATTGTCAATAACTTTATTTCCTCCGGTGCTTAAAGAATGTTGGGTATTATTGTTTAAAGAGATTCCGTATCCGGGTTGTGAAAGAGCAATATAATTGCTGTTGATATTCCAGTGGTTACAGTCTTCGGTAATTATAATTCCAATATGTCTGCAGAAATCAATCGTGGAGTTACATACATTAACATGTGAAGTTTTTTCAGCAAAAATCCCTTCGTAAACGTTAACTATAAGAGTATCAGAGATTTTCCAGCCTTTTTTTAATGTATTTCCTTCAAACCAGATCCCCCGACTGTCCGGAATATCATAAGCCTCATGGATTGAAATGGATGTATTGTTGGAAATCTCATTATTGGCAGATACCCCTTTGATCAAGATCCCTGTCCGACAGTTTTCTGTTTTTACCGTCTGAATTTGAGACGACCAGAGATAGTTGACTTCCAAAGCAGTTTGGTAGCCTCTGATAAGAAGATCTCTGCATACTGTGTCATAAATATGATTGTCTGAAGTGCCGTTGATTCTGATTCCGGTAAAAAGGTTGTCTGAAGTAGTATACCAGATGATATTGTAAATTCCGAAACCTTCCAGTACCACTCCGGATGCATGGATGTTGATTCCGTCATTGTTGTGGGTAATAAGAAAAGGAGGGAAGCTTACCAGACTTTTTGTAGAAGCACCTGTGATTTTGATCGCCTTATTGATTTGCAGTGGCTTATGAAGCATATATCTCTTATTATCAAGATGCAGAATCTGTCCGATTTCCATTTCATCAATGAGTTGCTGGATTTTCTCTGAGTCATCCGTATTACCATCTCCGGATGCATCCGTAATCTTTATGGAAATATCATTGGTAACAATTCTTTTATAATAAGCTCTGGACTCATCACTATTGATTTTTGTCCAATACAGATAGCGGCCATACTCCGGAAGCGGAGTATTTTGTTTTCTAAAATTAACGAGTTCCCCGCTATTGTGATCAATCAGAGTGATAATCTCTCTGTCTAATGTAGAATCTTGAGAATCAATAAATTCTTTGATCGTCAGTAATCCTAAACTATTTGTCATTTTTTGTTTTTAAAAGTTAATAATTGAGCATCGATAATCCTGTAGAATGATCATGAAAACAAAGATAAAAACGGGTAACGTCAGAACCTGGCGCATTATTTTTATTTTCAAGAAAAAGGCTTTGTAAAGTGGTGAAATAGTTTCTCTTTTTGGAAGCAAAAACACCTCGGATGAGGTGTCTTTTTATTATACAATAAGCTGTATGTTTCCCTGGATGATATAATTAAGATTAGGTTCGTTAAATCCTGTTATTTTAATTACCAGAAATCCACTTTCATTTTCAATGGAAGTAATTTGGATATTTCCTTCATCTTTAGAAGAAAGGTTTTGCCCGAAAATGTCGCCATAAAACCATCTTCCATAAGAATAAGTAGCAATATGAATATTGTATTTTACAAACATCATGTATTCCTGGAATTTAATTTTAGTTTTAATTTTGATGCCAAAATTAGCAGGATCACTTCCGATCAATTCGTGAGTGCAGTCAGGAATAAAACCTGTTTTTCCATCCCCTACATCTCCGCTTCTTGTTACCGGAATGACGCCAAATTGTCTTTTGATATTACCTACAGCTTTATTATCTGTACTTTTTTCCTGGCCGTAAGAAGTGATGTTGGTAAAATCACCTACGATCCAGTTAGGGGGAAGAGCCCCATCACCTTCATAGACTGGAAGCTCAAACTTGATGTAATTTCTTGCCTGAGATACATTCATAAGGCCTCTGTAAGTAAATCCGTTATGTTGTTGATTGATGTTGACAATCGTATTGTTTTTCCATGTACCGGTTGCTTCTCTGTCTTCTGACTGTCCTCTGTAGTCAGGACCAATCAGAGGCCGGTCAGTATAATTGAAATAGCTGTTGGAAATTTCAAAATTTCCTGTACGTACCTCGGATAGATCGATGACATCTTTTATGAGTTCTGCATACAAGCCATTAATAGTTACTCCCAAACAGTCTTCTTTGAACTTCATGCCCGTATTTCCGCCTTCTGTTGTAGGTGAAATTAGAGTAGTTGCTGTAGTGCCGCCCTGAAATAAAAATCCTAAATTTCTGGTGGCAGTAACGCGTTCCAGAAGCAGGGCATTATTTTGACCTAGAAACTGATAACAATATTCATCCGGAATGTTTTTTCCGGAATTTGAAGTGGAAATTATATTTTTTAATACGGTATAATAGCAGTTGTCAAATTTTATTGAACAGGTTGATTCAAAGAAAGCTATGTTTTCCAAAACGCAGCCGATACAGAAATTTACAAAATGCAAACCAATATTACAGTTTTTAAAATTAGCATCTCTAATTTGAGAATAAGAAATCATATTTGACCCATATGGATCTAAAAGGTTTGAGTGCAGAGAATATGGGATGTCCTCACCATTTCCCTGCCGATAGGCTGTTGCTACTATTGTATTATGGGTATTTCCGATGAAAGAAGCTCCATTACCATAAAAAGTAACATTAGAAGTAATATAAATGGTGTGATTGATACGATAGCTTTTTTGGCCATTAAATTTCAAAGAACCCCGCTCGATAATAGAGAGATAAAGCACAGCTTTGTTGATGCTTTCAGTGTCATCAGTGAGACCGTCACCTTTGGCCCCAAAAATACCAACGTCTACAGGATCACTGCTATTGGTTACAGTCCGGTTGATATAAAAGGCACCATTCCTGTTTCTGTAAACCGTTCCGTCTACGTATTTAAGGCTAAGAACTCTTTCATAAACATAAGGTTCAAAAGTAAATTCATCAATCAGTTCTATCACATCCTGATCGGGAATTGTACTTGTAACTGAGAAAAATTCATTGGTAAAAATCATAAGCTCTGTTTTTAAAGGTTAATAAATAATCACAGATAATCCTGTAGAATGATCCTGAAAACAAAGATAAAAACGGGTGACGTCAGAACCTGACGCATTATTTTTTCTTTTTAGAACCATTAGGAAATGAAAAAACAGTCATTAAGACTGTTTTTTCATTAATTGTTAATAATGCCAAAAGGCTTCCATGTATTTTGTCCGTCTGTTGTATTGACCCATCCGATCGGTGCATCAACAGAAGGGCTTGTATTTAAAATAATGTCACCTCTTTTCCATTCAGAAGAAGAAGCGGAAGGATAATGATCAGCGTAGGTTATCCTTACTTTTCCTAGATGAAGACTGTCATTTAAGTTTTGATAATATACTGTTCCCAGGTTATCATTGGTAATACAGTTACCGATGATATTCGGATTGATTTCTGATAAACATTTATTGTGGGTAATAGTGGTCTTTAATCCGGATTTCGCTCTGATATCATATACCTTAAAATTTTTAACAGAATTTCCTCTTACATCATCATAAAGGGAGCCTTCTCCGACAATATTAATACCGATAGAAATATTGTCTGGCTGGGCATGATCGTAAATTAATATATCGTTATCAATAATCTTATTTCCTCGGATAGGGGCTGTGTTCGGATCATTATTGGCTAAATAGACTCCGTATCCGGGATGAGAAAGAGCAATATAATTACTATTGATATTCCAATTATAACTCTTTTCTGCAATCACAATTCCAATATGTCTGCAGAAATCAATCATACTGTTAAGCACATTGACATGGGATGTCTTTTCAGCATAAATACCCTGATAAACATTAAAAATGAGAGTGTCAATAATTCTCCAGCCTTCCTGAGTGGTATCTCCATCAAATAAAATCCCCTTACTTCCCGGTATATCGATAAGCTCTTTTTCTCCTGTTATTGGATTTTCGATAATGATATCTATTGAAATTGTAGTATTATTAGAGATTTCATTGTTCACAGAATTTTCTTTCACGTGAATTCCTACCTGGCAATTACCTATTTTTACCGTCTGTATTTGTGAAGACCAGAGAGCAATTACTTCCAGCCCTGTCTGATAACCATTAATGGTGAGATCTTTTAAAATAATATCATAAGCATGAACATCCGAAGTTCCGTTTACTTTAATTCCGGTAAAATTATTAGGGGTGGTGGTGTAAAGGGTCGTATTATAAATGCCAAATCCTTCTAAAACAGTACCTGATGCATTGATGGTGACCTCATTACCATTAACGAGTGTTTTATAGGCATTAATGACGATACCATGATTGTTATTTGTTATTAGAAAAGGAGGGTAACCGTCTTTTCGTTTGGTAGAAGAACCTGTAATTTTAATTGTTTTATTAATCTGTAATGGCTGATAAAGCATATATCTTCTATTGTCCAGTTCCAGAACCTGTCCTGCTTCCATTTCGTCAATCAGTCTTTGGATTTCACCGGAATCATCAGTGAGACCATCTCCATAAACGTCTGCGATTTTTATTGAAATACTGTTACTAACCACTCTTCGATAATATGAAGTCGTGGAATTGTTATTTATTTTAATTCTATAAAGGTATTTGCCATTCTCCGGAACAGGTGTATTCTGTTTTCTAAAATTGACAGTTTCACCACTGAAGGAATCAATCAGGCTTACCATTTCAAGATCTAAAATAGGATCTGAAGATGAAAAAAAAGAATCAATAGTCATCAGATTTAAATTGTTTGTCATTTCTTGCTTTTTAAAGGTTAATAAATAATCACAGATAATCCTGTAGAATGATCATGAAAACAAAGATAAAATCGGGTGACGTCAGAACCTGACGCAACAAGTTTTTTAAAGAAGATAAAAGTAGATTTATCTAATTTTCTCATTATGAAATTGTTAAATATTGCATAAACTTTTTAATTAATTAATTTAAAATCACTATTTTTGCACCCGTAAAAATCCTATATGCAAAACATTAGAAATATTGCGATTATCGCACACGTTGACCACGGGAAGACGACTTTGGTTGACAAAATCATTCACGCTACCAATATTTTCAGAGAAAATCAGGAGAGTGGAGAATTAATTATGGATAACAATGATCTTGAAAGAGAAAGAGGGATCACCATCTTATCCAAGAATATTTCTGTTACTTATAAAGACACAAAAATTAACGTAATTGATACTCCTGGTCACGCGGATTTCGGTGGGGAAGTAGAAAGAGTATTAAAAATGGCTGACGGAGTTATTTTGTTAGTGGATGCGTTCGAAGGACCAATGCCACAGACAAGATTCGTACTTCAGAAAGCTTTGGAATTAGGTTTAAGACCATTAGTGGTTATCAATAAAGTAGATAAACCAAACTGTCGTCCGGACGAAGTTCACGATCAGGTATTTGATTTATTCTTCAACCTTGAGGCTACTGAAGAACAGTTGGATTTCCCAACATTCTACGGTTCATCTAAACAAGGTTGGTTCAACACTTCATTAGAACAAACGGAAGATATTTTACCATTATTAGACGGGATTTTACAATATGTACCTGCTCCAAGTGTAACTGAAGGAAATCTTCAGATGCAGATTACTTCTCTTGATTATTCTTCTTTCTTAGGAAGAATTGCTATCGGAAAAGTAACAAGAGGAGAAATCAAAGAATCTCAGTGGATTGGTCTTGCTCAGGCAGATGGTAAAATTGTAAAAGGAAAAGTAAAGGAACTTTACGTTTTCGAAGGATTAGGAAAGAAAAAAGTAACTGAAGTTCAGGCTGGAGATATCTGTGCTGTAGTAGGTTTTGATTCATTCCAGATCGGTGATTCATTCGTAGATCTTGAAAACCCTGAACCATTGGAAAGAACGGCTATTGATGAGCCTACATTGAATATGACGTTCTCTATTAACAATTCACCTTTCTTCGGTAAAGACGGTAAATATGTTACTTCTAACCACCTGAAAGAAAGATTAACAAAAGAATTAGAGAAAAACTTAGCATTAAGAGTTCAGCAGACTGATGATGCCAATACTTTCCTTGTATTCGGTAGAGGTATTCTTCACTTATCTGTTTTGATTGAAACAATGAGAAGAGAAGGATACGAAATGACAATTGGCCAGCCACAGGTTATCCTGAGAGAGATTGACGGAGTAAGCTGTGAGCCTTATGAATCTTTAGTAGTTGACGTTCCTGAAGAATATGCTTCAAGAGTAATCGATTTAGCAACTCAGAGAAAAGGTGACCTTCACATTATGGAAACTAAAGGTGAAATGCAGCATATGGAATTCGAAATCCCTTCAAGAGGTTTAATCGGATTACGTTCTCAAATGTTAACGGCAACCGCGGGAGAAGCTATTATGGCACACCGTTTCACAGAATATAAGCCTTTCAAAGGTGCTATTCCTGGAAGAAATAACGGTGTATTGATCAGCAAGACTACAGGACCTGCTACGGAATATTCTATCGCTAAATTACAGGACAGAGGTAAATTCTTCGTTGATCCGGGTGAAGAAATCTATACAGGAATGATCATCGGTGAGCAAAATAAACCGGGAGATTTAGTAGTAAACATCGTGGAAGCAAAACAGTTGAACAACATGAGAGCTTCCGGAAAAGATAAAGATACCGGTGTTGCTCCGAAAATCTTATTCTCACTTGAAGAATGTATGGAATACATTCAGGGTGATGAAGCGATTGAGGTGACTCCAAACTTCATCCGTATGAGAAAGAAAATCCTTTCTGAAGAAGAAAGAAAAAGAGTGGAAAGATCAGCGAAAGCTTAATCAACTCTAATATATAAAATCAAAGCCTCGATTTTCGAGGCTTTTTTTCTACAACAATACTCTAAAATGCTTATTTTGGCATAATAATCTCTAAGAAATAAAAAATAAATTTTAAAGTAGTTTTGTGACTATGAGAATGAATCAATTAAAACTTATCGTTTTATTAGGAGTTTTTGCATCGTACAGTACATCATGTTCCGTTCAGAATAGTGCAGCAACCAAGACTCCGCCCGTTAAAAACGCTACAAAACCCAACAATAATACCACTCCGCCAAAACCTCCGGTAGCTGGAATAAAACCAGTAACAGAAACTGCTACAGACGATGTTTTCAGAACCACACTTCCTGAAATCAAAAGAGAATTCAGGGGAGCTTGGATTGCGAGTGTTGCCAATATCAACTGGCCTTCAAGAAATGATCTTAGTGTAGAACAACAAAAAGCAGAAGCAATTGCCATGTTGGATATGTTGAAAAACAACAATTTCAATGCTGCTATTTTCCAGATCAGACCTTCAGCAGATGCTTTGTATACCAGTAATATTGAACCATGGTCTTACTTTTTGACCGGGGAAACAGGCACAGCCCCTTATCCCAACTATGATCCGCTTCAGTTTTGGATTGAAGAAGCCCATAAAAGAGGCCTTGAACTGCATGTCTGGTTAAATCCTTACCGTGCACACCATACCAACGGAGGTTCTGTAAATAAACTTTCCATGGCCAATAAACTGTCTGATATCGTTGTAAGATTAAAAAATGGAATGTATTGGTTTGATCCTGCAAATCCAAAAACACAAGGACATGTTTCCAATGTTGTAAAAGATATAGTACAGCGATATGATATTGATGCGGTTCATTTTGATGATTATTTTTATCCTTATGCCACTTACAATAAAGGAGCTGATTTTCCTGACAATGCAACATGGAATGCCTATGTGAGCAGTGGAGGTACGCTCTCCAGAGCAGACTGGAGAAGAGACAATGTGAATAAATTTGTGGAAAGGATCTATAAAGAAATTCATGCAGAAAAAAGCTATGTAAGATTCGGAATCAGCCCGTTCGGAATCTGGAAACCGGGATATCCGGCAGGAGTTGTAGGTTCCTCACAATATGATGAACTCTATGCTGATGCTAAATTATGGTTGAATAAAGGATGGGTGGATTATTTCTCCCCTCAGTTATACTGGCCTATCAATTCAAAGGGACAAAGCTTTGAAGCATTACTAAGCTGGTGGCAGTCTGAAAATACAATGAACCGTCACTTATGGCCGGGGCTGAATACCGTAGAAATTAAAGCAGCGGACCGCCCGACAGAGATTAAAAACCAAATTGAAATTTCAAGAAATATCCTGAAAAATGATGCCGGAGAAATTCACTGGAGTATTGCCGGATTGACGAAAAATTCAAATATGCTTCCTGTTCTGAAAAACGGACCCTACAGCGAAAAAGCATTAATTCCGAAAACACCGTGGATCAAAGCAACACCTGTTCAGACTCCTACATTGTTTGTTACTGATAACGGAAGTTTTGCGCAGACGAGCTGGAGCTCAAAAAATCTGAGCGGTGTTTTCCAATGGGTACTTTTCAAACAGTATAACGGAGTATGGGAAACGGAAATTTTAACACTAGACACACTTTCAAAAGATATTCCTAAGTTTAAAGACGGTAAAAAACTAAATGCAGTGGCAATCAAAGCAATTGACAGACTGGGCAATGAAAGTGATTATATGGCGAGAAGAATTAAATAATTTCGTTGCCAGACACCAAAAAAACAAAATCTGCTGTAACAGACGATAACTGCGAATGCATAAATAGAATAATTCGTGCATTCGTGGTTAAAATAACTACATCCATAAATAAATCCGGTTCTGAAAAGATCCGGATTTATTTTAGAATAACTATAAATTATCAACGTATATTCCTGGTAATTAGTTCGTTGCGTTAGGTTTTGAGTTCTTGTTAAGCGCCTCTGAAGTCTTAGCGGAATCATTTTTGCATGATGAGTCTCATAATCACCAAAATATAACATTATGAATACTAACAGACTTTCCGCAAAAGTGGAAAAAGCACTTAGTGACCAGATGAACAAGGAAATTCATGCATCACACGTTTTTTTATCTTATGGAATTTGGGCAGATGATAAAGGCTATCAGGGAATTGCCAACTTTCTTTACAGACATGCTCAGGAAGAAAGAAACCATTCGATTAAATTCATGGAATATATTTTAAACAGAGGCGGAAAACCTAAAGTGACTGCCATTCCGGCTCCTCCTGCAGATCCAAAATCACTCACAGCCTGTTTTGACGGAGTGTTTAAACATGAAGTGGATAATACAACCGCTATTTACAAAATTGTAGACCTTTCCATGGAAGAAAAAGACTGGGCAACATGGAATTTTATGCAGTGGTTTGTACAGGAGCAAATAGAGGAAGAAACATTGGCGCAGAATTTAATTGATAAATTAAAAATTGCCGGTGGTGACCGTGCTACAGATGAATCTTTATTTACTTTAGATAAAACTTTACAGGAAACACCGAACGATGTGCCGTTGGCACAGAATGCTACAGGAGATAATCCGTAAGCAGTAGCGGTACCGTTAATCCGATTTTAAAATCTGCCGGAATACTGGCGGATTTTTTTATTATGAAACTCTCTCAAAAATCACTATCTTTGCACACTCGTAATTCAAGGTTTCAGGTTCAATAGTTAAAGTTGCAGAAACCTTGAGCTACCCTTAAACCTTAAACTTTGAATTTTACAATATGAAATGTGGAATCGTAGGCCTGCCGAATGTAGGTAAATCAACTCTTTTTAACTGTTTGAGTAATGCAAAAGCTCAGTCAGCCAATTATCCTTTCTGTACGATTGAACCGAACCTTGGAACGGTTTCTGTACCGGATCAAAGATTGTTTGAACTGGAAAAAATTGTGAAACCAGAGAGAGTATTGCCAGCTGTAGTTGAAATCGTTGATATTGCAGGTCTTGTAAAAGGAGCCAGTAAGGGAGAAGGGTTAGGGAATCAGTTCCTGGCTAATATCCGTGAGTGTGAAGCGATTATCCACGTTTTAAGATGTTTTGATAACGGAAATATTGTTCACGTTGAAGGTTCCGTAGATCCGTTAAGAGATAAGGAAATTATTGATATCGAATTACAGCTGAAAGATCTTGAAACGGTTGGAAAAGCAGTAGAAAAAGCTAAAAAATTCATTAAGTCCGGAAAGAAGGAAGATATTCTTACTTATGAAACGCTTCAAAACTTACAGAAATTTCTTGAGGATGGAAAGAATGCAAGAGAATTTGCTGTAGATGATTTTGCAAAATCTATTATTGGAGAAGTTCAGCTTCTAACCAATAAGCCCGTACTGTACGTGTGTAATGTAGATGAAAACTCTATCAAAAACGGAAATGACTGGATTGGTAAAATCGAAGATATGGCTAAAAATGAAGGAGCTGAAGTAGTTGTTTTAGCTGCTCAGATTGAAGCTGATATCAATGAACTTGAAACTTTTGAAGAAAGAGAAATTTTCCTTGATGAGCTAGGCCTTACTGAGCCGGGAGTAAACCGTCTGATCAGAAAAGCCTACGACTTATTAAAACTTCAAACGTATTTTACTGCAGGAGTAAAAGAAGTAAGAGCATGGACTATCGGACAGGGATGGACAGCTCCTCAGGCTGCAGGGGTGATTCACACTGATTTTGAAAAAGGATTTATCCGTGCGGAAGTTATTAAGTATAATGATTATATCACTTACGGATCTGAAGTAAAAATAAAAGAAGCCGGAAAACTTTCTGTAGAAGGTAAAGAATATATCGTTCAGGATGGAGACATTATGCACTTCAGATTTAACGTGTAAAAAATAAAATATTAAAGTTAGTTTGTAATAAAAAACGTTTCCATGTATTTGGGAGCGTTTTTTGCATTCTTATGCCAAACTTGTATCATGAGAATTTTATATTTTGCAGGCCTGTATTTATTTTTTTCCTGCTCATCACCGATCGAAAAAAAATGCTTTATGAATCGTGATGATCAGATATTCGGCGACTATAAAAAACAAAAGCCCTTTACCGTAGAGCAAATACTGGATGAAAAGCCGGGTTACCTTGAAATTGAAAATCTCAAAAAATATCGAAATTTCAAAAAAGACAGTGTAGAAGCGCATTTTTCTGATTCTAAGGAGCCAGAAAATATTGGGGCAAGGCAGGATCGGGAATTTAAAATGCTGCAGGATCAATTTTCAGATCAGTTTTTGTTTTATTCCCAACAGATGATCGGAAATATTCTTTATGCCTTAGGGAGAAACAGATTAGGATTCTGGCTTCTTACTATTGAAAATGATAAACCTGCCGCTTATTTTCTTGGATTAAGCTTCAGCCATTATTATATCAATCAAGTGCAGAAGAGTCCTCTTATAAAAGACGGATTTCTTCAGTTTGAAGGAAGTCTTGTGAAAATTATAAAGGTGGCCGGACTTCCGGGTTATGATGATTATTCTGCGGTGGAAGATGGGAAACGGTTTAAAATTAGTGTAAAAGAATTGATAAAAGATTCCGATAGCGATGGATATAATGATATTTTTGAAAAAAGTTTTGGCTTAAATCCTGACAATAAAGATACAGATGGTGATGGAATAAACGACTTTGAAGATATGAACCCTATGTTTAAATCTGAAAAAAATAAGTTCTCGCAGCTTTATGAATTGTTACTGCCAAACTATGGAACCGTAAATATGGAAAAGTTGAATTATACGTTTCAGGTTTATCAGACTGATTGTGATTATTTTCATCAGATCAATCCTGAGCTCAGGGTTTTGTTTATACCTGAAAACAAAACTAAGCAGACTTATTATACCCGAATAACCGATGTAACGGATGAAATTATTTCCAAAATCCAGAGAGATGATAAAAACCCGGTTCTTTTTTACATGTATAAAGCAGGTAATGGTTTTACAACTGATTATTCTGCAGAATATGAGAACGGTAAATGGATTCTGCAAACTATCGGAAGTACTGTCAGCTAATTTTTACAGATGATAAGAAAGATAGATAATAAAAAAATCGCTTCCCGACAGGAAACGATTTTTTTATATTTCCTAGGCGGAAAATACATGTTTAATAATTTCTGATTATGCCATCTCAAGAATAGGCTGACATTGCAGTTCCGCACAGCTAAAAGAAATTTTGCTGCATTGTAAGTTAGGAAGCCAGCACATTTCTTTTCCGCCGGTAATCACTCTTAGTTCTTTTTTGTTTAACTTTTTTCCGTGGTTTAAATGTTGATTTTTCATAGAATTGTTTTTTATAGTTATCTGAAACTAAGTTAGTTAAATATATTCTTAATATATCACTTTGTCTGGAAAAAAATGAATGAATATTTTATTTTAAAGTATATTTAACTTTGTATATTTGAATTTTACAAATTACCTGCTATGGAAAAGATCGCTCATACTTCTCTGGAAGATTTTTATAAAGAAATGGCGGCAAAGCTGGGAAAAGATCTTGAAAGTATTTTTCCTAAAGGTCTTCATAAAGATATCGGACATTTTAATGTTTTTGATATAGCGCAAACTATTGAAAAGGTGAAAATGACCTCCGAAATGCCTTATAACAGGAGAAAGTATTATAAGATAAGCATTATAAGAGGTAAAAACAGAGCAGAATATGCAGATAAGGTGATTTCAATAGAAAAGAATGCGCTGTTGTTTGCAACGCCTAAGGTTCCTTATCACTGGATTCCTGAATCTCCCGATCAGTCCGGAAGTTTTTGTGTATTTACCGAAGACTTCTTTATGAAAGAAAAGTCTTATAACAGTCTGGAAGATCTGCCTATATTTCAGCCTGGCGGAGTGCCTGTATTTGAGATTGAAGACGAGCTGGCTACTGAAATTGAAATGCTTTTTAACAAAATAAAAAAAGAAATTGCTTCAGATTACATTTATAAATATGATCTGATCCGAAATTATGTATTAGAGCTGATTCACTACGGTCAGAAGCTCCAGCCTGCTACCAAAATATCGGCGTCTAATGATGCTTCAATGCGGGTGGTTTCTCTGTTTATTGAACTGCTTGAAAGGCAGTTTCCTGTAGAATCTTCCGAACACAGACTGGAGATGAAAGCAGCGAAAGATTATGCAGACAGACTGGCGGTTCACGTGAATTATCTGAATAAAAAATTAAAAGAAAGCACTGGAAAAACAACGACAGAGTTTATTGCAGACCGTATTATTCAGGAAGCTAAAATTCTTTTAAGACAGACCAGATGGAATGTTTCCGAGATTTCTTATGCATTGGGTTTTGAGGAAATAGCCCATTTTTCAAATTTCTTTAAAAGGAAAACCTCTTTTACTCCGCTGGAGTTTCGTTCCTGATTTGAATTTTGCAAATTTCAGATTGATTGAAGCAACATCTTCAATCCGGAATTTGCCCAACTTTGTACCATCAAAATAATCAAAATAAAAATGGACACAAAAACAAATATTGCATTAGTCACCGGTGGAAGCCGCGGACTTGGGAAAAATTCAGCACTTAAAATTGCTCAGAAAGGATTGGATGTAATCATCACTTACAGAAGTAATAAAGAGGAAGCTGAGGCAGTAGTTAACGAAATCAAAGCTATTGGAAGAAACGCTGTTGCTTTTCAACTGGATACAAAAGATACCAGAAGTTTTGATCATTTCGTGAGAGAAGTAACGGATCACCTGAAACAGAATACCGGAAGCTCCAATATTGACTTTCTTATCAATAACGCCGGTACAGCTTTATATTCTCCTATTACAGAAGTGACGGAAGAACAGCTGGATGATATGGTAGATATTCATTTTAAAGGAGTGTTTTTTCTGACTCAGAAATTATTGCCATTTATGAATGACGGAGGGGGAATTATCAATATCTCTTCAGGTCTGGCAAGGTTTGCAACACCCGGATCATCTGTCTATGGCTCTATAAAAGCAGGCGTGGAAATGCTGACGAAGTATATGGCAAAAGAATTAGGCGCAAGAAAAATTAAAGCCAATGTCGTAGCGCCGGGAGCTATTGAGACAGATTTCGGAGGCGGAAGAGTAAGGGATAATAAAGAAATCAACACCATTGTTGCCAATGCTACAGCACTGGGCAGAGTAGGACTTCCTGATGATATTGGCGGAGTAGTTGCTTTTCTGTGTACTGAAGATGCAGGGTGGATCAACGGACAGAGAATTGAAGTTTCAGGAGGAATGTTTTTATAACTTTTACCGTCCTGTTTTGAAATTTATTGAAATAAAAAACCAGCCTTTCCGGCTGGCTTTTTATATAGGTAAACTAGCCCAAATGATTAAATTTTTGAAAGGCTTTCAATAGCTTTTTCTAATGTTTCCTGTTTTTTAGCAAAACATAGCCTGATCACATGTTCATTCACTTTATTCTTATAGAAAGATGAAAAAGGAACGCTTGCAACTTTATGCTGAACAGTGAGCTCAGTGGCAAAATCAAAATCGTTTTTATCTGAAATTTTATCATATCTGACCGCCTGGAAATAGGTACCTTCGCAATCCAGCAGTTCAAAAGATGTTCCGGCCAGTCCGTTTCTCAGAAAATCTCTTTTTTCCTGAAAAAACTGGTTCAGGTGAGTGTAATGCTCTTCGTTTTTCATATATTCTGCCAAAGCAAGCTGAATAGGTGTATTTACGCAGAAAACATTAAACTGATGAACTTTTCTGAATTCATCGGTCAGGTTTTTAGGTGCAGCACAATAGCCTACCTTCCAGCCAGTAACATGGAAAAGTTTTCCAAAAGAAGCGATGAGAAGACTTCTTTCTTTAAGTTCAGGATATTTGCAGATGCTTAAGTGCTGTTTACCGTCAAAAACAATGTTTTCATAGACTTCATCACTTAGAATAAGAATAGAAGTTCCTCTTACCAGTTCAATAAGTGCCTGCATGTCTTTCTCTTTTAATATTTTGCCTGACGGATTATTAGGGTTATTAAGAATGATCATTTTGGTTTTATCGCTGATCAGTGTTTTTACGGCGCTCCAGTTAATTTCATAGTCAGGTGCTTTCATTTCAAAACGTTTTACGATGCCTCCGAAAAGTTCTACTGTGGGTTCATAGCAATCATAAGCAGGTTCAAAAATAATGACTTCATCCTCTTTCCTGATAAAAGAAGCAATAGCCGTAAAAATAGCCTGTGTACCACCTGCGGTCACTGTTATTTCAGCATCCGGATGATAGACTGCCTGATGACTATTTTCAATTTTGCGCACGATTTCTTCTTTTAATCCGATCATGCCACCCAGCGGTGCATATTGATTAAATCCTTTCTTAATAAAATGATCAACCTGATTCAGAAGTTCCATATCAGGCATGAAGTCAGGAAAGCCCTGGGATAAATTGATTGCCTCATTCTCGTTGGCCAGTTGCGTCATTTGGCTGAAAATAGTAGTTCCTACATTCGAAAGCTTTGATAATGGAAGTTGTATCATAAAACCGATTTTATTGAACCCGAATTTAATAAATTATTTAAAACAGTCAGATGCTATCGGAAATTTTATTTTTGAAAAAACATATTTTCCATCTTTAAATTTAAATAAACATTTGTTTAATTTTCTCTTTTGAATCCGCAGAAAGATACTTACATTTGTTATAAAGATAACCAAATACCAAATACATGAAAATAAAAAAGACCGAGTTTCCTGCAACATCAGTATTGTTTAAAGGGAAAAATGATTTTGACTACATAGACAGCTTTGTAGGAGATCTGCCGGACTGTCACCGGAAGATAGACATTGCGGAAATTGGAAAGGCTTTTTTTACCAGCGGTCCGAAATGGGGAAAGAAAATGTTTGCTTTCCGAAATAAAGTAGTTGGGCTTCTAGGGCTAAAAACAGGATCAGAAACAGATCAATTAAAGGACGCAGAACATTTTACCTGTGAAGTAGGGGAGCGGGTAGGACTTTTTAAAGTATTTGATAAGACAGAAAATGAAATTATTCTGGGTGAAGATGATAAACATCTGGATTTTAGGATTTCACTTTTGTTTAATGGACACCAAAACCTTCCGGATCATCATTCACTGACGATTTCTACTACAGTAAAATACCATAATTGGTTAGGTGTGCTGTATTTCTTACCGGTACGTCCTTTTCATAAACTCATTGTTCCGGCTTTGCTAAAAAATATAGCAGGAGAAATAGGAAAATAAAACCTTAAAAACAAATATGGAAAATGCTGCCTCATACGGGCAGCATTTATTTCTTATATAATTACAGGGGTTATTTTGAAATCAGTAACTTTTGGGAACTTGTTTTGTCATTGGATTTTAGTTCAACAACATAAGTACCCTGTAGAAGTCTTTCCGTACTCAGTTTAATGATCTGGCGTCCGCTTTCCAAATTTTCAGACTTTTCAAGAAGTACTTTGCCGAATGTATCAATAATCCGGACAGTAACCAGTTCTTTTTTTGAAAAATCTGTTTGCACATCTACATAACTTTTGGCAGGGTTGGGAACCAGAGAAAAATCTTTCTGCTCCCCTGTCTGGAGTTCTTTTTTTGCAATCATCTGAACCTCAGTAAAAGGTGACCGGGTGTTGGAAACAGTTCCTGTAGGTGTAGTCGGCGCTTTGTAACAGAAGGTAAAACATTTTGTACATTTAATGAGTTTCCCCTGTCTTTCAGTGACACATACCGTATAACTTCCTGCGTTCGGATAATTATGAGGTACCGTTGGGTAAATATAAGGTGATGAGGTACCGTCTCCCCAATCTATGGTGTAGGTAGGACCAGGATTGCCGGGAGTTGAAATAAGAATAGGGTTGGTTAATGTTAGTTTAACAGAAACAGCATTCGTGGATGTGCTGAATGAAGTATCTAGAGTAAAATCTGCTGTACAGCTTTCACACGGCTTTACACAAATATTGTCAAAATACATTACTTCCTGTTGTGTCGACGTCAGATCGGGAGTTATTGAAATTGTTGTGGTATTCATTATGATGTTATCAAATACGGCTGTATTTACTGTAGTCATCGTCCACGAACCTTCCGAATTGCTTGGAAGCAGACCTCCGCTTGAGAGCTGAATAGGAGCTTTGACCCGTACCCATCCGCTTCCGGGAGTTACCGCTACATTGGCAACAAATGATGTACTGTTTGTTCCGTCTGAAAGAGTAATGTAAGGGTGAAAAGGAGCTCCGTATCCACTGTCATTTTCAAGATAAAAATCAAAATAAATACATTGTCCCATAAATTTTTTTCCAAGACTTCTGAAATCAACACTGTTTTCATACCATGACCCTCCTGACCGGTCTTTCAGTATCAGGTACTGAGAACCGTCAAAAACATTGGGAGCGCCAAATCCCACACTTACGTTTCCGTTAGGATACGGTGAGGGGGTCCAGTTACCGGCCGGGTTTGTAGCGTCATTAAAATCAGAACACGGGCTCTGGGCATTCAGTGGTATCAAACAACTGAGAATGAAGCTGATGGTTAAAATGTATATTCTTATCATAACGAATATTGATTTTATAAATCAAAAACCAATAAAAACTTTAAAAATTAATATTGAGTGATGCGCTGATGTTTCAGAGATTTCAATGCAATAAAAAACCAGCTTTTACGGGTGCAGAATTATATGGAAAGAGAATGTTGACGAAACAACACGATGAGAAAGAATTATTGTAGCTTTCATGATCATAGTTTTATTGTTCATAAAAGTATCAGGATATAAAATATCACACAGCTATGAATTGATAACTGTGAATATTTAATCAGTAAGTGAGCGTGTTTTCCCTGTAATTGTGAATTGCTGTAGAAATATTTACTCCAGATAGCCTATTTTGTGTAAAAAATCATTCTTTTTACGAACTGAGACATCCAATACAGAATGATCCGTCATGATTACCTGGCCGCCTTTTCCCTTAATGTATTCTTTTAAATGGCTCAGATTAATAAGATGTTTGTGGTGAATTCTGAAAAAATTATGATCGGAAAGTAATTCTTCGAACTCATGCAATGTTCTGGATACTATGATTTTGGATTTATCATTCATATAAAACGTAGTATAGCTTGAATCTGCTTCACAACGTACAATACTGTCGATGTCAGTTAATTTAAAACCCTGTAAAGTAGGAAGACTGATTTTATTCTGATAAGAAACTGTTGAAGAAAGCCGGTGCTTTCGGTGGGTATCCAGCGCTTTACGGACTGCAATAATAAAATCAATCCTTTTGATAGGCTTTAGAAGATAATCTGTGGCTCCATTTTTTATAGCCTGAATGGCAAAGTGCTCAAAAGCCGTAATAAAAATAATCAAAGAATTGATCTCCTTGAACTTGGAAAGCAGGTCAAAGGCGGTGCCGTCTTTTAGCTGTACATCGAGGAATAAAATATCCGGGGCATTCTTTACCAGACTAAGATAGGCCTCTTCTACACTTGAAGCCTGAAAAGATTCCTGAATATCCGGGAACTCGTTTCGTAATAAAAGAGCAATATAGTCTCTTCCGTCTTGTTCGTCATCAATGATGGCGGCTTGTATTTTAGTTTTCATGGGGCGGTATGTATAGTTTAATTTGTGTTCCTGAGAGTGATTGCTTCTCCTTTAGATCTTCTATTTCCAGAATAATATCAACTTCGAAAAGCTGTCTGAACGTCTCAATTCTTTTCTTCGATAGTTTTACACCAAAAGAATCATCTTTTTTTAAAGACTCAGAATTGCTCCCTATGCCTATGCCGTTATCGGTAATGGTAATACAGAGATAAGGAGCATGGTATTCAAATGATATATCAACCTTTCCCTTTCTGTTTTTCAGACCGGAAATTCCGTGCTTTATTGCATTTTCTACAAAAGGCTGTATAAGTAAGGAAGGAATTGTCCATTTATTATTTACTGCTTCAGACGCTGTGATCTGATAGCTAAACTGATCTTTAAGGCGTAATTTTTCCATTTTCAGATAGAGCGACAGGTATTCTATTTCATCTTTAATCGGCATAAAAGTCTTCTCAGAATAATAGAGGGTTTTTCTGATCATTTGAGAAAAGATATCCAGATAGTTTTCTGTTTCTGAATAATTCTTTTTATAGAGCAAAAACTGGATGGAATTTAGGCAGTTGTAGATGAAATGTGGGTTAATCTGTGCTTTGATAGCCTGTAGTTCCAGCTCGGCGATTTTTTTTTCGTAATAAAGCGTTTCAAGTTTTTTATTTCGTTTTTTTTGAAAGTATATATTCAGACCGGTGAGAATAACGGATATTCCCAAAACGGATAATAAAAGCCTGAACCACCATGTCTGCCAGAAACGGGGCTGTATTTCAAATATCACATCCGTTGAGGTATCCGACTGTTTACCGTTGTATCCCAATCCGAAAATCTGTAAAGTATATTTACCGGGAGGTACCGCATTCAGAATAATTGAAGAAGAATTACTTATTTGCCAATTGTCGATAAGACCGGCAATTCTATATTTGTAGCTTATTTTTCCCTGTGAAGAATAGTCAGGAAAGCTCAACCTGACAATAACTTCTTCATTATTGGAAGAAAGCCCGACCAAATTCTGATCAGGCTCAAAATATTCTTTATCTCCTATTAACACAGAGTTGATAATGACTTTTTTGTTGATGAATTTTTGTTGCGAAAGTAATTTGTTAATAGGTAAAATAGCAAGGCCTTTTGAAGTTCCGGCGTAGAGCGTATCCTTTCTTATCACACATCCGGCTACTACATTGGAAGGAAGACCATCTGTCTGTGTAAAGCTGCTGATAAAAATCCTGTTCTCTTTAAGCTCAATCCTGTTGATACCTGAATTGGTACTTGCCCAGAAAACATTCTCATTTTCGACGGTGATTTTTTTTACCTGTCCGGAAAGAAGTCCGTCTTTCTCAGTAATTTTTCTCAGTACTTTTTTATTGTTGAAAAGAATAATCCCGTTGAGGTTGGTACCGGCAGCATACAGATTTGATCTCAAACGCTGTATGTCCTTAAAGTAATATCCTTCCAGGAATAAGGTCTTAGTTTTAGTGTTGATATTAAATTTATACAAATCTTTGAAATTTCCCACAAACAAACTGTCTTTATGATATGGTAATGCAGTATAAACTCTTTCATCAGATAAATAGTCTGAGTACGAATCTTTAATAAAATTATAGACAATTAATCCATTTGAAGCACAAAGTAATAAGGAGTCGCCAGAATAAGGTAAAATGTTTTTCAGGCCATAGGGTTTTAAAAGTTTCTTTTTTCCGGTGATGAGATCGTATTTGAAAATGCTTTTGGTCAGTCCGAATATGATCAGGTTATTTTTTGCGAATATAGCCTTGTGTTCGGTTTTCTTATTGGGCTCCAGGGAAATATCGGTAATGGTGTTGGCGTGAAAAATTCCGCTTTCAGACTTGTTATATCCCAGAATAATATCCTGTTTACTGGCTGTGATGGCCGTGATAAATGCTGTGTTGTTGCGAAGAGGCAGGCTGATGTAATTTTTTAAAAATGAATTTGTGATAAAAAAGATTCCATTATTCCTGGTAGAAAACCAGACATTATTGTCTGTGTCAACCAGAATATCATTAATAATATAATCTTCAAGAAATCGTAGGGGAGAAGTCAGGTGCTTTTCGATAGAGAGAGGCTGGTCAAAATAGAGGACACCCCCTTTGTCAAGACAAAGCCAGAGTTTATTATTTTTATCTACGATAATCTGATGAATATCCTCACGGATATAAAAAGTATGTATTTTAGTAAACCGAGAAGTATGCTCAATTTTATAAACGTCAATTTTATTATGATGTTTGTTGATGAGAAAATTGTCTTTTTTATAAGTAATATCAGACTTTCCTAATGAAATATGACAGTTTATTTTTTTTCGGGTTATAAAATTATAAGCTTCAATTTCATTTTTTTCATTCTTTATGTAAAGGATATTTTTATTGGTGTCCATCCCGATGGTCTGAATCTTAGCTGATGTTTTGTTAGAAGTATGATTCAGCAGCAGATTTTTTATTTTACCATTGTTATAAAGAAAAATATTTTTAGGATTAATAACATTGCAGAGATAAAGAGTTTCTTTTGTGCCGGAAATAAGCGGATTGTGTTCAAAATGAAGCTTTTGCAGCTCCCGGTTCTGATCCGAATTGATTACTTTTCCATGTTTCAGACTGGCAAAATCATTCAGAAAAGAGATAATAAGAAGTTCACCATTGGGAAGGGGTTCACAGGATAAAACATCTATATTTTTTAGGCCGTCTTTTTTGCCGTATTGCTTAAATTCTTTTCCGTCAAAACGGAATAGGCCATTGTCACTTCCAATCCAGATAAAGCCGTCCTTATCCTGTCTTAGCCGATAAGTATAGGACGTGTTTAACCCTTCTTCTTCGCTATAGTTGATCAATCCTGGAATTTGGGCTATAAGAGAAGAAGAGAAAAATATTATTAATGAAAATAGAAGAATAATATATTTATATTTCACATTCCTTCGAATAATTTTATAAATATAAAGTTTGCCCGATAATCATGCAATATATGTTATGGAATATTGCAAAAAATGATTCCTTAAATTCGGATAATTTTGTACAATTTCGTACTTTTGTATGTTTGCTGAAATCATATATGTCACAAGAAATAAATCCAACCTACTCCGAAGATAATATCAGAACCCTAGATTGGCAGGAACACATCCGTCTGCGCCCCGGTATGTACATCGGGAAGCTTGGTGACGGGTCCTCTGCTGATGATGGTATTTATATTCTGCTTAAAGAAATCCTGGATAACTCGATCGATGAGTTCAGGATGAAATCCGGTAAAAGAATTGAAATAAAACTGGACGATGGCAAAGTTACCATTCGTGACTTTGGTCGTGGAATACCTTTAGGAAAGGTAGTAGACGCCGTCTCCAAAATGAATACCGGTGGTAAATACGATAGTAAGGCGTTCAAGAAATCTGTCGGACTGAACGGGGTCGGTACAAAAGCTGTAAATGCCCTCTCAGATTATTTCAGAGTACGCTCTTTCCGCGACGGAAAGATGAAAGCTGCTGAGTTCTCCCGTGGTCTTATCAAAGAAAACTTTGATGAAAAGGAGACTTCGGATAGAAACGGTACTGAAATTTCCTTCATTCCTGACGGGGAAATATTCCTGCATTTTAAATACAGAAAGGAATATATCGAGAGAATGCTCCGCAATTATGCTTATCTGAACCCCGGGTTAAAAATCCTGTTCAACGGGGAAACCTATTTCTCTGAAAACGGGTTGAAAGACCTTTTGGAAGAAGAACTGGAAAATGATATTCTTTATCCGATCGTTCATTTGAAAGATAATGACATTGAAGTGGCCATTACCCATTCTGATAAGTCTCAGATGGAAACTTATTTCTCATTTGTAAACGGACAAAATACAACTCAGGGAGGGACGCATCTTAATGCATTCCGTGAAGCCTATGTGAAAACAATCCGTGAGTTTTTTAATAAGAATTTTGATGCTTCCGATATCAGAAAGTCTATCATAGCCGCTATTTCAATCAATGTAGAAGAACCAGTCTTTGAATCTCAGACGAAAACAAAATTGGGGTCTAATGATATGGGACCTAACGGACCTACCGTAAGAACTTTTATCATTGATTTCTTAAAAAGTAAACTGGATAATTTCCTGCATAAGAATCCGGAAATCGCTGAAGCAATCCAGAGAAAAATTCTAATTTCCGAAAGAGAAAGAAAAGAGCTTTCGGGAATTCAGAAACTGGCAAGAGAAAGAGCAAAAAAAGTATCTCTTCATAATAAAAAACTTCGTGACTGCAGGCAGCATTATAATGATCAGAAAGCCGAAAGAAAAGGAGATACACAAATTTTCATTACCGAGGGAGATTCTGCATCAGGATCGATTACAAAATCCAGGGATGTGGAAACACAGGCTGTTTTCTCATTGAAAGGAAAACCCTTAAACTGCTATGGTCTTACCAAAAAAGTAGTCTATGAAAATGAAGAGTTCAATTTACTTCAGGCTGCTTTAAATATTGAAGAAAGCTTAGAAGATCTGAGATATAACCAAGTGATTATTGCAACCGATGCCGATGTCGACGGGATGCACATCCGTCTATTAATGATCACATTTTTCCTGCAATTCTTCCCTGATCTGATCAAAAACGGACACCTTTATATTCTTCAGACTCCACTATTCAGAGTTAGAAACAAGAAAGAGACAAGGTATTGTTATTCAGAAGCGGAAAGAGTAAAAGCACTGAATGAGCTTGGAAAGAATCCTGAGATTACCCGATTTAAGGGATTAGGAGAGATTTCACCTGATGAGTTTAAACATTTTATCGGGAAAGACATTCGCCTGGAGCCTGTAGTTATAGGGAAAGACCAGACTATAGACCAGCTTCTGGAATTTTATATGGGAAAAAATACACCGGACCGACAAATATTTATTCTTGAAAACCTGGTGGTGGAAGATGATACAGCTATTGATAAAAAAGAAATTGCAGATGAAATAAATGACTGATAACCAAATCATAACACAAAAAATTAAATGAGATTAAGTAACCGTAATAAAGCACCAGTTTATAACACAATCAATACATTGTTGTTCATGCTCCTGTTATTGGGAACTGGAGGTTTTCTGGCAAATGAATACCGATTTCATGCGCTGAAAAATGAAAGTTCTTTGATGATTATTGTTCCCGCTCTGATGTTGATCCTATTTCATCTTAACGGACGCCAGATTTTTGAGTATGACAGTGACGGAGAAGCTCTGAATTTTAAAAACAGGAATATTATTCCCTTTTTAAATAAGCCGCTCTATGATGAGTTCCCAAAATATAAACTGATAAAATATGATGTAATTACTATATTCTTTATTAAAAGACTATACATTACCGTTTCAAGTAAAAATAGCGGTTCTACCGTACTGAAATATCAGATTTCTTATCTGAGCCGAAAAGAAGTAAACGATTTAAAACTCTCTCTGAATAAAGTAGTAAAAGCTAATAAAGAGAAAAAAGATTAACAACAGATGACAGAAGAATATTCGCATGAGGGTGAAAGCTTAAAGAAAGTTTCCGGTCTTTATAAAGACTGGTTTCTGGATTATGCTTCCTATGTAATTCTGGATAGAGCTATCCCTTCGGTATATGACGGTCTAAAACCCGTTCAACGAAGAATCATGCACTCCATGAGAGAACTGGAGGACGGGCGTTACAATAAGGTCGCCAATATCGTGGGAAATACCATGAAATATCACCCGCATGGTGATGCTTCCATTACAGATGCCATGGTACAGATCGGGCAGAAAGAATTGCTGATAGATACTCAGGGAAACTGGGGAAATATCTATACGGGAGATTCCGCTGCGGCAGCAAGATATATTGAGGCAAGACTGACACCTTTCGCATTGGAAGTAGTCTTTAATCCTAAAACAACAGAATGGACAAAATCCTACGACGGAAGAAATAATGAACCGGTAGATCTTCCCGTAAAGTTTCCATTGCTGCTCGCTCAGGGAGTAGAAGGAATCGGGGTGGGACTTTCTACGAAAATACTCCCACATAACTTCAACGAGCTGATTAATGCATCCGTAGCCTATTTAAAAGGAAAGAAATTTGAACTGTTTCCGGACTTTTTAACAGCAGGTTATCTGGATGTTTCTGAATATAATGACGGACACAGAGGCGGGAAAGTAAGAGCCAGAGCTAGAATTACCCAGACCGATAAACATTTGCTGGTGATTTCTGAGCTTCCGTATTCCAAAACCACCAGTGACCTGATTGATTCTATCCTGAAAGCTAACGAAAAAGGAAAAATCAAGATCAAAAAAATTGAAGATAATACTTCGGATAAAGTAGAGATCCTGATCCATATTCACAATGATGTTTCGCCGGATAAAACAATTGACGCCCTGTATGCATTTACCGATTGTCAGGTTACCATTTCACCTAATGCCTGTGTCATCGTAGGAGATAAACCTATGTTTATGAATGTTTCCGAAATTCTGAAAATGAATACGGATCATACTGTTTCACTGCTGAAAAAAGAACTTGAGATTGAACTTCATGAACTTCAGGAAAGCTGGCATTTCTCTTCACTGGAAAGAATTTTCATCGAAAACAGAATCTATCACGATATCGAAGAGGTGAAAACCTGGGAAGACGTATTAAAAACAATAGATAAAGGATTAAAACCACATACCAAACATCTTTTAAGAGCTGTAACCGAAGAAGATATCTTAAAATTAACAGAAATCAGAATCAAGAGAATCTCAAGGTTCGATTTAGATAAATTTAAAGAAAACATCGCAGCCCTTGAAGGTAAAATAGAGCAGGTAAAATATAATCTGGCTAATCTTATTGCCTATGCCATTGATTATTACTTAAATATTCAGAAAAAATACGGGAAAGACAAACAGAGAAAAACCGAACTTAGAATCTTCGATACTATTGATGCCACAAAAGTTGCGGTAGCGAATGAGAAATTCTATGCCAATTTTGAAGAAGGTTTCATAGGAACATCACTGAAAAAAGATCAGTATATGTTCGACTGTTCAGATATAGATGATATCATTACTTTCAGAAAAGACGGAAGTATGAAAGTGGTGAAAGTAGAAGCCAAAACATTTATCGGAAAAGATATTCTTCACGTTGCAGTCTGGAAGAAAAACGATAAAAGAACGGTCTATAATATGATTTATCGCGAAGGCAGAGAAGGACCCTATTATATGAAACGTTTTTCGGTAACCGGGGTAACACGAAATACAGATTATCCGCTGGCTTCGGATAAAAAAGGTTCTGAAACCTTATATTTTTCAGCCAATCCAAACGGTGAAGCAGAAACGGTAACTGTGCTTTTAAAACCAAACCCTAGAATCAGAAAAAATAAAATGGATATCAATTTCTCCGAACTGGCCATTAAAGGACGTGATTCTAAAGGAAATCTGGTAACCAAATATGCTGTTAAAAAAGTAGATATGAAGGAAGAAGGAGTATCTACGCTGGCTCCGAGGAAAATCTGGTTCGACGATACGATAAGAAGACTCAATGCTGATGCAAGAGGTACATTACTGGGGAATTTTAAAGGAGATGATAAAATACTGACAATCAATACCAATGGTGAAGTAAAGCTTGTTTCCTTTGATCTGGGTAATCGTTTTGATGACGAATATCTGGTGCTGGAAAAATGGAAACCTGAACAACCCATCACCTGTATTTACTACGACGGAGACAAAGATATCTACTTTATCAAAAGGTTCTTACTGGAAAATACGGTCAATTTACAGACTTTCATGCCATCTGAACATCCTAAATCATTTATTGAAAATGTAATTGTAGCGAACGATGCAACGGCTGAAATTATTTTTGCTAAAGATAAAGGAAAAGAACGTGATTCTGAAACCATAAATATTGATGAGTTCATTACTGTAAAAGGAATTAAGGCCATCGGAAATCAATTTACAAAATTTAAAGTAAAAGCCATTAATATTACAATTCCTGAACTTATAGAAGAAGAACCGGAGGTATATGAAGAACCGGAACACACAGGTGAAACCGATGAAGACGGAGGGATTATAGGTGATCTGTTCCAGAGTGATGAATCTGAAAATTAAAAAACATGAATATTGTAATATTATGTATCGCAATAACAGCTATTATAAGCTTTGTCGCTTTTAATAATCCTGCTATTACTGAAAAATATAAATTCAATGTAGGAGCGATTCTCCATAGAAAAGAATATATACGTCTGCTTTCATCAGGCTTTTTACATGCTGATATTATGCACCTGGTATTTAATATGCTGACTTTGTATTTCTTTGCACCCATTGTTATGCAGGGGTTTGGAAATATAGGATTTATTATTGTCTATCTGGGCGCGATATTATTAGGGAATTTCCTTTCATTGTATATCTACCAAAAACAGCCATGGTATTCTGCTGTAGGAGCTAGTGGAGGAGTTTCAGGAATTCTTTTTGCCTCTATAGCGCTGATGCCGGATATCGGTATTTATATGTTCTTTATTCCGATCGCCATTCCCGGTTATATTTTTGGGCTGGTATATTTCGGATATTCAGTATATATGATGCTTAACCCCAGACCGCATGATAATATTGGCCATGCAGCTCATTTAGGAGGTGCATTTCTGGGGCTGGTTTATGCTGTGGTCAATGCACCGGAAAGTGCTATGCATAACGGCCTTTATATAGGTATTATGTCACTTCCTTTAATTTATTTAGCTTATGAAATATTTGTAAGGAAACGAATAGGATAAAAGACTATTTTTACTTAAAATATCAAAACCAATGAACACATCAGAGTTAAACAGTTTCATCGTGATACTTATCTATGGTTCATTGGTTTTGCTTTCTCTATTAAAGCTGGCCAATCCTTTGAAAGTGAACCGGAAGGCCAACCTTTGGTTTGGAATTTTCCTTTTTCTGTGGTCTACTTTCTGGCTGGATGAGATCTTGTTTTTAGTGACAGGTGGCAAAGTAGAGTTTCAATCTCTGTTTCTGGTCCGGTTTATACAATTCTTTACGCCCGTTTTCTTTTATTTCAGCGTATTATTGTATACCAATCCCTCTTTTAAATTTACCATTACAGATCTCAAATTCCTGCTGTTTCCTATTGCCTTTCTGATTTGTCTTGTAGGTATTTCACTAGGGTATTCTTCCCCTTTTGAATATCTGAATATTATGCTCATTTTAGCTCAGGCATTGCTGTATACGGGGGTCTCTTATATTACCATTAGACAGCATCAAAGAAAAATCCAACAGTTTTCTTCCAATACGGAGGAGATTGATCTGAACTGGCTGGAGTATATCATTGTCGTTCTTTTTATTGTCAATATTATTTACATTATTTATAATCTTTTTTATGACCCGAAATCATTAAATTTTTTCATCAATTCGGTCTTTCTGCTGGTTATTTATTGGGTAGCTTACTATTCTCTGAAGCAGAAGGAGATTTATCCCATAGAAGAAAAGCAGCGTCAGGAATTAATTTCTATTGATGAGGAAGTTCATGAAGAAAAAATTAAAAGAAAGCTTATTTCAGATGAAGAATTATTGAAAATTAAAATGGAACTTGAGGAGATTATGAACAGTCAGCAACCTTATCTGGATAGCGAACTGAATCTGATTAAAATGGCCGAGATCTTATCAGTGTCCACCCATCATTTGTCTTACGTAATCAATACAGGATTTGAGAAAAACTTTTTTCAATATGTCAACGAATACAGAATTGAATATGCCAAAATATTATTAAAAGATCCGGAAAGTAAATTTTCCATTTTAGGAATAGCTTATGAATCGGGATTCAATTCCAAGACTTCCTTTAATACCACCTTCAAAAAAATGACCGGACAGACCCCTTCTGAATATAGAAAAATAAGTCCGGATTTATAGATGTTAACCTTTTTTTTGTTTAGTTGATTGATTTTCATGCTTTTGCTGCTTTTTGGTTTCCACCTTAAAATGGGTTCACTCAGATCATTCGGAACATTAAAACCTACTATCACCGATAGTTTTGTACACATAAATTTTATGTGTATGAAAACCGAAGAATTGTATGCGGTAATTACAGGAGCCAGTCAGGGTTTAGGAAAATCATTCGCCGAACAATTGGCAAAAAGAAAAATTAATCTCATTCTGGTAAGTCTTCCCAATCAGAATCTGAAAGAATTTGCCCGTGAACTTGAAAACAGATATACGGTAAAAACCTGTTATTATGAAGTTGACCTCTCAGTCAATGAAAATGTAATGAAGCTTACGGAATGGCTTAATACCTCGTTTGAAATATATATTCTGATCAATAATGCCGGAATTGGAGGAACGAAGAAATTTACAGAAGCTTCTCCGGATTATATCAATACTATTCTTCAGGTCAACGTAGCAGCGACTTCACTGATTACGCACCAGCTTTTGCCTAATCTTTTAAGGCAATCCGGAGCCTATATTTTAAATGTCTCCAGTATGGCCGCTTTTTCTCCGATAGGCTTTAAAACAGTGTATCCGGCTTCTAAAACCTTCATTCATTCATTTTCCAGAGGCCTGTATGAAGAATTAAAAGAGACCAGTGTTTTTGTAAGCGTGGTCAATCCGGGAGCGATGAAAACTAATCCAGAAGTCTGTAAAAGAATTGAAAAACAGGGGCTTTTGGGAAGGCTTACACTTTTAAATCCTGATAAAGTGGCATCCCGATGTATTGAGAGACTATTTAAAAAAGATTCCGTAATTATGGTGAATCCTGTAAGCTGGCTGATAATGAAGGTTTTACCTATTTGGATAAAACTGCCACTGATGACTAAGGCCATTAAAAGAGAAATTGAAGTATGAAAAAAATTTTTGTCACCGGAGCAACAGGGCTTCTGGGAACCCATGTTGTTATTAAATTACTAAATGATGATTATTCTGTTATTGCTTTGGTGCGTAAGAAAAGCAAGTATTTGGGTGAAGAGAACGAAAACCTCGAACTGATTGAAGGTGATCTGTCTGCTGATATTTCATCTTTTCTGAAAGGAGTGCACAGTTTCATTCATATTGCTGCTGAAACGGGTCAGAATCTGTTGAATTATGAGGATTATAAAACCATAAACTATGATCGTGTTGTAAGTCTTTTCAATCAGGCAGAAACCTGTGGAGTAAAGAAATTTCTGTTTATAAGCTCTGCCAATACATTAGGCTATGGAAGCCTGGACAATCCCGGAGACGAAAAGAATATTCAACGTTATCCCTTTACAAAATCTTTATATGCTCAGAGTAAATTGCAGGCAGAAGACTATCTTCTGAAGCATTGTCAAAAGACTGAGGTTGTTATTCTGAATCCTGCTTTTATGATAGGCGCTTATGACAGCAAGCCAAGTTCAGGGAAAATTATTTTCATGGTCTGGAAAAAGAAACTGGTCTGGTATCCGAAAGGCGGGAAAAATTTTGTACACGTGAAAGACGTAGCCAATGGAGTCGTACAGGCGATTGAAAAAGGAAAAAATGGTGAAAAATATCTTCTGGCAAATGAAAACCTGAGCTACAGAGAATTTTTTCGAAAAATAAATGAAACGACCTGCCAAAAGCCAATTATGATTCCGATTCCGGATATGATACTGAGTATTTTAGGATGGATTGGAGACAGGGCAAGAAAACTCCATATAAAAACGAATCTGAGTTCTGTTAATATGAAAGCCCTTCAGATTCATAATTATTATTCCAATCGGAAGTCGGTGTGCCGGTTAGGCATACAATATCAATCCATAGATCAGGCATTGAAAGATGCTGTTTCTTTTTTTGAAGACCAAAAATAAGTGAACTTCTGATCAATAAGACAGGAACAGGCTTTAATCTGTTCCTGTTTTTATCGATTATTTAGAAAAATTTTCCAGCGCTTCCTCAAGAATCTCCACAAAGTTGATCTGCTTTGTTTTGTTACTTTCAAAAATGAAATCCTTCATGCTCTTACTTTCATATTTGCTGAAATCTCCTACAATAGCCAGAGCAATGCGATAATTTGAGAATTTTTGAAGAATTTCACCGGCTATCTTTGTTTTCAGATCAAAAAAATCAGGAGTGATATTCTGCTCGTACACTACGATTTTATCAAAGCCCTGATAATAAATATCTCCCATTAAGTCCAGTCCGTCCTGAGCATTCCGGATGATAATATCATCTGAGATGATTTCTGCAATTTTGGTATTGTTGATGGTATGTGATTTGATTAACATGGTTTTCGTTTATTTACGTAACAAAGATACTCAAACTATAAAGGGAGGAAAAGAGAACAGTTCACTTATTTTATTCCGAAAATAAACCTGTCATTTTCAGATAAATCTTTCAATAGCTGAGAATCAGAAAAAAAATGATAGAGCGCCAATGTTTCAGGACCTAATTTTTGATTAATTTCCAAAAACAAGAATCCATTATCATTCAGGTGCTTTTTCGAATCTTCTGCAATTTTTCGGTAAAAAATAAGGGCGTCTGAAGTGGGAGAGAAGAGCGCCATTTTAGGTTCAAATTCCTTCACGGAATCAGCAATTTCAGTTTCCTCTTCAATGCCTATATAAGGCGGATTTGAGATGATAATGTCGTAGGTTTCTGTGATTTCAAAATTCAGATAATCGGCATGTATCAGATTGATGTCCAGTTTGTGGAAATCTGCATTTTGCCGGGCAGTTTTTAGAGCTTTTTCAGAATAATCTATAGAAGAAACTTCAGCTTCAGGAAAATGTTTTTTCAGCACCAAAGGAATCACTCCGCTTCCGGTTCCGATATCCAGTATCTTTAGAGGCTGAGTTTTTTCCGTTAATTGTTTAATCTCTCTGATCGCTATTTCCAGTAACTCTTCCGTTTCCGGACGGGGAATAAGAACATTTTCATCCACAAAGAATGTCATTCCGTAAAACTCAGTTTCCCCTAAAATCTGCTGATAAGGCTTTCCGGTTGTAAGCTCCGAAACAAGGCTGTAAAGTTTTTGTTCATCATCGATTAAAAGTTTCTGATCAGCAAGTCTCCTCTGCTGAAAATGATCGAAACCTGTAATTTTATGAATAAAGATGGAAGACAAAAAAGCACTTTCCGGCTCAGTGTAAAGGCCGGAAAGTGTTTCTTTAAAATATTTTTTAAATGCTGAGATGGTCATTTATCTTGTAAAAACGAGTTTTGTATCTGTAGATTTTTCTTCATCGATTCTGTATCCCTCGTAATTGAAGGCTTTAACATCTTCCAGTGTTTTCGCATTGGTTTCCGCACAAAACCTTACGACAAGTCCTCTTGCATGCTTGGTATACACAACAATAGTTTTTAGTTTACCATCTCTCAGCTCATAGAAATCAAAATCAATAACCTTATGGTTAAGTTTTTTTCGGTCGATTACTTTTCCATACTCATTGCTGGCAAGATGAAGCAGGATTTCTCCTTTTTTCATTTCGGTATTCAGCAGTTCGGTAATTTTTTCTCTCCAGAATTCATACAGGTTTTTGTACTGATCAAACTCAAAAGGGCGGCCCATTTCAAGTCTGTAAAGCATTACTTTGTCAGACGGTTTTAAAAGGCCATACAGCCCTGAAAGCATTCTGTAATTTTTCTGAAGATAATCTACCGCTTCTTTGTCCAGGGTCTTAGCATCCAGTCCCCGGTATACTTCTCCTGTAAATGCAAACATCGCAGGAGCAGACTCTTTTGCCGTAGGTCTGGACTTCCATTTTTGATTTCTTTCCCAGTTTTCATCAGCCAGCTTGGGTGATATTTCCATTAATTCGGAAAGATATTTAGGAGACTTTTCCTTCAAATAAGTTTGTATAAATGCTGCCTCTTCAATGAATTTTGGTGTTGTAGATTTCAACAGGTCCGTTGAATTTTCCACATTCATTAATTTAGCAGGTGAGGTTACAATTTTCATAATGTTAAAATACAGATAAGTGTTTAAAATCAATAGAATTCATAATCATCAGAGAGATAAAATCAATCATAAAATGGCAGATAATCAGAATTTTAATGTTTGAATATTTTTTATAAAACAAGGCAAAAATAAATCCAATAAACGAGGTGGCTACAACCTGGCCTATAGTTCCGTAGGTGCTGTGAAGAATTCCAAATAAAAGAGACGAGACGATTACTCCGGCCATCGGACTATTGTATATTTTCTCTATCCTTGGCTGGATATAGCCCCTCATCAGCAACTCTTCCATGACGCCTGCGGTAAAGCATGTAAAAATAATTAAAAAATAATCATTTTTAAACAAAATTGAAAACTGAAGGAGTTTATCACTGGTGCTTTCAAGGGTTGTCAGATGAATCAGTAAATTGAGGAAGGCATTGCCTAAAATACAAATCAGATATAAGCTGATGACAGCTTTAGCATAGAACAGGGCATTATATTTTTTCTCTTCTTTGAGTAAAAAAGGCCCTTTTTCTACCACAAAATTGTAGATAAATATAATAAGCAAAATCATCCATAACACCATTCTGCTGATATAAAAACCAAGAGTCGTATTACTTTTGATTCCCGTAAAAAAACTGATAATAGGAAAAGCATACAACATCAATAAGGCCAAAAGCACAAACGTGAGCAGGATCCCTATAGAATATTTTCCGTTAAGACTAAAATTTTTCAACCGTATATCCAGAATTAAACCGTTCCTTTTCCCTGACGAATGATTTCCGGCTCTCCTGAAGTAAGATCTACAATGGTAGAGGCAACATTATCACCATATCCGGAATCAATCACAATATCCACAAGGTGATCATATTTCTCAGCAATCAGTTCAGGGTCTGTAGAATATTCGATAATTTCATCGTCATCGCGAATAGACGTTGAAGCAATAGGATGCCCCAATTTTTCAACAATAAGCTGTGGAATCGGATGATCAGGAACACGGATCCCGATTGTTTTGTGTCCTTTGTAAGCTAAAGGCAGGCTTTTGTTCGCTTCAAGAATAAAAGTGAACGGCCCCGGTAAATGACTTTTCAAAAACCTGAAAACTGAAGTTTCAATAGGTCTGGTAAAGTCTGAAAGATGGCTGAGATCATTACAAATAATAGAGAATTTTGCCTTTTCAAGCTTTATTTTTTTCAACTGAGCCAGTTTTTCCATGGCTTTTATATCAAAAATATTACAGCCTAATGCATAAATGGTATCAGAAGGATAGATGATCAGTCCGCCGTTGTTTAATGTTTTAATAACCTCATTTACAAGATTTTCTTGTGGGTTATCCGGATAAATTTTCAATATTTTTGCCATAAAACAAAGATACAAATAATAAAATAGTTTTCATAGAAGTCCTTTATTTAAAAGAAAAATTAGGATTTTAAAAAAAAAGTCGTACATTTGCAATCCAATAACGCGGGATGGAGCAGTAGGTAGCTCGTCGGGCTCATAACCCGAAGGTCATCGGTTCGAGTCCGGTTCCCGCTACTAAGCAAGTGCTTTCGGTAGGCACTCTAAAAATACACCGCGGGATGGAGCAGTAGGTAGCTCGTCGGGCTCATAACCCGAAGGTCATCGGTTCGAGTCCGGTTCCCGCTACTAAGCAAGTGTTTTCGGTAAACACTCTAAAAATACACCGCGGGATGGAGCAGTAGGTAGCTCGTCGGGCTCATAACCCGAAGGTCATCGGTTCGAGTCCGGTTCCCGCTACTAAGCAAGTGCTTTCGGTAGGCACTCTAAAAATACACCGCGGGATGGAGCAGTAGGTAGCTCGTCGGGCTCATAACCCGAAGGTCATCGGTTCGAGTCCGGTTCCCGCTACTAAGCAAGTGTTTTCGGTAAACACTCTAAAAATATACCGCGGGATGGAGCAGTAGGTAGCTCGTCGGGCTCATAACCCGAAGGTCATCGGTTCGAGTCCGGTTCCCGCTACTCAATGAGAGATGCAATAGCTATTGCATCTCTCTTTTTTTGTATTGCAGAACGAAAGCGAATGGAGTTAAAGCGGGTTTATGGTGCTTTTCCATTTTTTATATTCCTCTTTCATACAATGTCCGCAAGGTCTGTAGCCATTTTGTAAAGCCTCTGTTTTATTTTTAAAGAAAACCCGGTTTTCCTTTTTCATTCTTTTGCCTGACTTACATTGGAGCCGGCCATAGATTTTCAGCGTGCTGTTTCCTCCTAAACAAATTTCCCCGTTTCGGATTTTATTTTTTAGCAAAAAGTCTGATAGCTGAGAATGGGCAATCATTATATGGTATTTTAATTAATGGCGTCATGAAAGATAATTCCTAATGTATAACGACAGCCTTCTTTTAGCTCACTGACTCCGTGTTTCATATTGACTCTGTAATATCCTTTCACACCTTTTTCAGGTTTAAAATTCGTTGTGAAAATAAGAATATCTCCTTTTTTGGGCTGTAAAACAATGGCTTTAGACTGAGCGCGTGGAATGTGCTGAGTTATAACAAATTCTCCGCCTGTAAAATCTTTTTCAGGCTCACTCAGAAATAATACCATCTGGATAGGAAAATAAATATCACCATATAAATCCTGATGTAAGGTGTTGAAGCCGCCTGTTTCATATTTTAAAATTAAAGCAGTAGCCTTTTTCTGGCCGTTATTGTGACATTGTTTTAAAAATGTTTCATGTTCCGGCGGAAATTCTGTCCCGATATGTAAAGCTTTAAACCAGGAGTTGGCAATAGGTGCTAGATGAGTATATATATGCGTTCGTAAAGTTTGTATCAGGTCGGGTAAGGGATAATCATAATATTTATATTCTCCTGATCCGAACCGATGACGGGCCATCACCACCGTTTTACGGTAAAGCCCTGAATAGTTATACCCTGATTTCAGCATTTCACATTCATCATCGGACAACAGATTGGAAATTACTGCGTATCCTTTCTGATGCATTTTTTCAGTGATATCCTGCCAGTCTGTATTTTTAATTCTTTGAAGAGTATCTGTCATTGTATTGATTTTATGAGACAAAGATCTGATGTTATGAATGGGAATACAATCCGAAACATGCGGTATTCATCATAGATTATTTGTAAAAGAAAAATTACTCTGGACTATTTATATAACTCAATCTGGACGATAAGAGTAGTCCTGTTTGCGATTACTTTTGCAGCGTTAATTAAAACCAATATAATAATGAATTACACAATTAAAAAAGCAAGTCTCGAGGATCTTAATGAAACAGCAGAACTATTTAATCTTTATCGTGTCTTTTACAGACAGGAATCAGATGTGGAAAAGGGAAAAACATTTTTGAAAGAAAGATTTTTAAACAGTGAATCCGATATTTTTCTTGCGATGGCTGATGGAAAAGCAGTAGGATTTGTACAACTGTACAAATTATTCCATTATACCCGATTGCAAAAACAATGGCTGTTAAGCGATTTATTTGTACATCCCGATTATAGAGGTAAGGGTCTTTCGGTAGCTTTAATTGATCGTTGTAAACAATGGTGTGAGGAAACCGGAGCCTGCGGGCTGATGCTGGAAACAGAGAAAACCAATGATATTGGTAATAGGTTGTATCCCCGTTGTGGATTTGAATATGACGGGCTTCACAATTATTATTACTGGTGGGGATAGAATGCTTGTTAGGTAGAATTACTTCTACATTGATCACAATTTAATTCTACATTTATTTTTTCACCGGAAAGGGGTATAATTCTATTTTTGTAAAGCTCTTTGTGATCCGAATTTTAGGACAATTGATGATAAAGAGCACAAGCAAAACTATCTCCGCCACATTTTCTACTTTTTCCCCCACGGTTTTATGATTAGTACCACAAAACTGCTTTTGGCGGAGATTTTTGCTCACAAAAAAAGAGAACTGTCTACAGTTCTCTTTTTGTTTTTTTATATAAATAGGTGCGCTGTTATGGTGCAAGCTGCGCATAAGGAGTCAGCTTATTGTCATCAGACATGGTCTGATCCAGAAATTCTCTTTTCTGATCTCCTTTCATTCTTCCTGCTGCATCATTGGCATTAAAATAAGCTTCACTTAATTTTGTAGCAATATCAGCTGGTTTAAAATCAAACTTGGTATCGCCTTCTACTCCCAGATAACCATTTTTTCGGGTAAGATTAGTGATATAGTTGTTATAATTCACAAGGGTATTTCTCATGTATAATGTATGATATTCCATACATTTTTTTGCTTTTTTAGAAGAATTATTGAGAATACAGTTTTTCATATTATTTCTGTACAAAAACCATTCAGATTCTAAGGTTTTATATTCTTTTCCCACCATAATTTTTCCGTTGGTAAGAATGCTATTATCTCCTTCTTTAGTAGCAATGGTCTGAAGATGCTGAATAACTAATGGTACTGTAGCCTCGATTTTCGATTTTGTATCTTTTAGTACGCTAAGATCAGCTGCCGGAGATTTCTTCTTTTGAGCCGTAGTAACGTTAAAAATAAGCAATAGGAGTACAATCAATAAATTATATCTTTTCATGAGAAATTTTTAAGGCACTAAAATAAATATAATTTCCCGGTTAAAACAAATTTCATTTTAATTTTATTTAATAAAAATTAACAAGTTTTAAGAATTTCAAGAGGAAACTGCTTTTTTTATGCTGATTAGATAGAGAGTGAATTGGTCTTATTAATAAATTAATATATTTAATTGAATTTTATTTTACTGATTTACAGTCAGATAGATTGTTTTTATTATCTATCACTAAAAAAATAGTTGTTTGGATCAAAATTATTTCTACATTTGTATAACTAATTTCTTAGTGATATAGAATGATATACATTTAATATCATAAATGATTAAATGAACAGGATATGAAAATTCAGACTTTAACAAAAGCGGAAGAACAGGTGATGCAGTATTTATGGAAAATAGAAAAAGGATTTCTTAAAGATGTTCTGGATCTTTTTCCGGAACCTAAACCCCATACCAATACCGTATCTACCATTTTAAAAGTTTTAAAGGATAAAGAATTTGTAGACTATCACGTATACGGTAGACAGCATGAATATTTTCCATTGATTTCAAAGGAGCAATATTCAGGGAAAACAATAAAAAGCCTTGTGAAAAATTATTTTAAAGGTTCTTATAAAAGTGCTGTTTCGTTCCTTGTAGAAAAGAATGAAATGAGTGTAGAGGATCTTGAAATGCTATTAGACGAACTTAAAAAGAAAAACTAACACATCATGGAAGCCATACTTCTATACTTTGGAAAAGTAATTTTATGTTCAGGTGTAATGTTTCTGTATTATCAGTTGTCTTTAAAAGACAAGACATTTCACCATTATAACAGATTTTACTTATTGTCTGCAATGTTGATCTCATTGCTGTTGCCTCTGATCAGGATAGATGATTTTACAATCGAAGTGAATAATGAAGTGTATAGGCTTCTTGATAAGATTCAAAATTTTAATTCAGAAAAAAATATAGACCATGGTCACATTTATTTTAACATTATTTTTTCAGCTCTGGGACTTGTTTCTCTCTATTTTTTAGGGAAACTGACGTATGGAATTATCAAAATCCAGCAATTTAAAAAACAGTTTCAGAAAGAAAGTTTTGACGGGATTAATTTTTACCGTACAAATCTGACAGAAGCTCCCTTTTCCTATTTTAAGAATCTCTTCTGGAAAAATACTATTGTACTGAACTCCGAGATAGGTAAACAGATCTTAAAACATGAAATGGTACATATTGAGCAGAAACATTCGTTTGATAAGATTTTTATCGAAGTTATTACTTCTGTTTTCTGGTTCAATCCGTTTTTTCATATTATCAAACGGGAAATTAATCTAATCCATGAATATCTGGCTGATAAAAAAGCCGTAAAACATTCGGACACCCAAGCATTTGCGCAGATGCTTTTAGCAAGCCACTTTTCCGGAACACAGTTGCCTGCTGCCAGTCCGTTTCTTAGTTCAAACCTTAAAAAAAGACTTAAGATGTTACAAAAACCAAAAACCAAATTCGGGTATGCGCGAAGAATTTTTGCATTGCCGGTTTTATTTACAATTGCTTTTACTTATATGGTAAATGCAGAAAATAAAGAGATAGAAAAAACAAATCAGTCTATTAAAAAAGCAGTATCTGAAATTAAAAAAGATACGGTAAGACCTGAAAAAAATGAGCAGGAGACTGTTAATGATCCAACGCCAAAGAAATCTGAAAATCAGATAAAACTGGATGAGCTTCAAAAAAAGATTGACAGCAAAGGTAAAGAATTGAGTAAACTGAAACCTGAAAGTGCAGCTTTTGATAAAAAGGTTGAAGAAATAAGTTTACTGGCTTCGGAAATAGGGAAAATTGCAGGGGAAGAATCTCTGAAAGCAGATCGTTACTTTAAATCTGCTGAGTGGAAAAACAAAATGAAAGAGCTGGAAAATTTAAATGTGGAAGTTCCGGATGTCTCTCATATTGAAATACCAGAACTGCCAGAACTGCCTGCCGCTCCCAATGTTCCTGGTAATCCGAAAATAAAGGTTCTCAAATCAGGAAATATCATGTATCAACATACAGGAGGCTTAAGCAAGAAAGAGCTCAGAGATATCAAACGCGAGGCGGAAAATGCCAAAAGAGAGGCAGAAAAAGCTAAAGTGGAAGCTCAGAAAGCAATGAAAGAAGGTGAAAAGGCCAGAATAGAGAGTGAAAGAGCAAGTCAGGAAAGTAACAGAGCCAGAAAAGAGAGCGAAGTAGCCAGAATAGAAGCCGAAAAATCCAATAATTTCAGAAGCTTCAGTTTTAATACATCTCCTAAAGTAATGGTGATGCAGGCTGACTATATTAAAAAAGACGGGCAGGGAAATGTTGCAATGAGTGGCATTAAGAAATTTAATATGAGCGGCTGGGATGATGTGAGGTTCTTTGTAGACGGCAGAGAAGTTTCAAAAGAAGAAGTGAATGCTTTAAAATCTGAAACGATTGCCAGTATTAATGTTATGAAAGAAAATAAATTAAGAGGAACACGAGGCGAAATAAGAATTCAGACAAAGAAATAAAATACTATTAAGCTTTGTCAATACAGTTGGCAAAGCTTTTTTATATACCGTTTATTATGAAATATAAAATGCTGTTTTTTATGTTTTTAGGGGTGATTGCCCATGGCCAGATCAACCGTTTTTTTTACGAGTACACATTTATCCCGGATTCCCGAAATAAAGAAGATGTAAAAAAAGAAATGATGCTTCTGGATATCGATAAAAACGGATCAAACTATTATAGCCATGATACGTTTGTGGCTGATTCCACAGGAAAGGCTGATCTTGAAAAACAGCTTAAATCAGGTAGTGGAAGTATCAGTGTTAACAAAAGAGAAAAACCGGGACAGATTTCTTATAAAGTAACTAAACAGTATCCGGATTTTAAAACGTATTTGTTCAGAAATATTTCGATGGACAAGTATAAAATAAAAGAAGATCAAAAACCCGAATGGAAAATATTGCCGGACAAACAAAAAATAGGAGAATATAGTACCCAAAAGGCAACTACTGGTTTCGGAGGAAGAGAATGGATAGCATGGTTCTCCACGGATATTCCTCTTCAGGACGGCCCTTATAAATTTTATGGCCTTCCCGGACTGATCGTAAAGATTGAAGATACTACAGGTTCTCACAGAATGACACTTGTAGGCAATAAAACCATAAAAATACCTAACACTGAAAAAGAACCTCAGTTGCCTGAAAATGTGAAAATAACGGGGCTTTTTGGTAAAGAAATCGAAATTACAGAAGATCAGTTTAAAAAAGCATGGAAAGCCTATGTTAATGATCCTACTAAAAATATGAGGGAACTGATGATGAAAAATGGGGGAGATACCAATGCTAAAGTGGCTTTCAAAGTGAAAACGGCTGACGGGAAAGAATTTTCAGACCCTAATGAAGTACTTAGAGAAATGGAAAAAAGAACGAAGGAATCCCTTCTGAAAGATAATAATCCGATTGAACCGGATCTGATGAACTGAAATTATTCATTTTTAATGTGAACAGGATGCATTTAGTGTCCTGTTTTCTTTTTTATCTTTGGATAATAGACGGTATTACAGAATGTAAACCAGGTTTGTAGCTGAAATTTTAATCTTTAATTTTTAGACTTATAATGACAGAAAAAGAAAAATGTGCTGCAGGACTTTTATATAATGCCAATTATGATCAGGAATTAATTAATGAGCGGATGACCTGTAAAGATCTTTGTCGGGACTATAATGAGCTTCGGAATTCTGAAGAAGAAAACAGAAACAGATTAATCCGGAAAATTCTGGGAAATGTAAAGGAGAGAATTTGTATAGAACCTGTTTTCTGGTGTGACTACGGATATAATATTGAAGTCGGAGAAAATTTTTATGCCAATCACAACCTTGTTATATTAGATTGTGCTAAAGTGAAATTTGGTGATAATGTTTTTATTGGTCCTAACTGCAGCTTATATACAGCCGGGCACCCGCTTGATGTAAAACAGAGGAATGAAGGGTTGGAATATGCACATCCCATTATTATCGGAGATAATGTCTGGCTGGGAGGAAATGTAGTCGTTCTGCCGGGAGTCAGTATAGGAAATAATACTGTAATAGGAGCGGGAAGTGTGGTGACTAAAGATATCCCGGACAATGTGGTTGCTGTAGGAAATCCCTGTAAAGTGGTTAAAAATATTGAATAGCCTCCTCTCTGAGGATAAGATAAATAGAAAATCCCGGACGTAAACCGGGATTTTTATAGGGTGTCTGATGGCCGATTCTTAAGCTAATTTCTGAGAATCTGAAATAAACTGAGCCAGTCCGCTGTCTGTCAAAGGGTGTTTCAACAAACTCAAGATCGGAGGAAGCGGAGATGTAATTACATCCGCCCCGATTTTAGCACAGTCAATGATATGCATAGAGTGACGGATAGAAGCCGCTAAGATTTCAGTTTCAAACATATAGTTATCAAAAATCAATCTGATCTCCTGAATAAGGTTTAATCCGTCAGTAGAAATATCATCCAGTCTTCCTAAGAAAGGAGAAACATAAGTAGCTCCGGCTTTAGCCGCTAAAAGAGCCTGTCCTGGAGAAAAAATCAACGTACAGTTTGTTTTGATTCCTTTATCAGAAAAATACTTTAATGCTTTGATACCGTCCTTGATCATTGGGATTTTAACAACGATATTTGGATGGATAGCAGCCAATTCGTCTCCTTCTTTGATCATTTCTTCATATGTAGTAGAAAGTACTTCTGCAGAAATATCTCCGTCTACAAGTTCGCAGATCGTTTTGTAATGGTTTTTGATTGCTTCAGCTCCCTGGATTCCTTCTTTAGCCATTAATGAAGGATTGGTAGTTACACCATCCAGAATACCAAGGTCTTTAGCTTCTTTGATTTGCTCTAAATTAGCTGTGTCAATAAAAAATTTCATCTCGTTAAAATTAAATAGATTTATTCCAACAAAGATAGGTGATTTAATTGAGTTCTTTGGTATGAATTTTTGACAGCAATCAGGAGGTTTATCTCCAGGAGGTTCTGAGAAATTTCCCAGGCTCATCTCTCACAATCTTACGCCTAAAATCGTACCTTTGTTATCCCATGAAAGACAACCATTTTACAGCAACACTGGAGATTATCGGGATCAATCCTTTTGTTTTTGTTCCGGAAAAAATTCTGCATCAGATTTTTGAACGCGCAGGAAAGAATAAGAGCCCGATTCCGGTCAAAGGAACGATAAATAATAAGGAATTTGAGCAGAATCTGATGAAATATCTGGGAGAATGGAGGCTGTATGTAAACCTTATCATGCTGAAAAACTCTCCTAAAAGAATAGGGGAGATCATTGAAATAAGTCTGGAATATGATGATTCCGACAGAAGTATTTCGATTCATCCGAAGCTGGAACAGGCCATTCAGCAAAGTACTCTGGCAGCTTCCAATTTTGAAAAATTAATTCCGTCAAGAAGACATGAGCTGATCCGGTATATCAATAATTTAAAAACTGAGGCAGGTATTGAGCGTAATATTGAAAAGATTATCCGCCATCTTCATGGCGAAACTGATTTTTTTGGAAAAAGAATTGAATAAAAAGTCTGACATAAAAATAAAATCCGGAAATTTTCCGGATTTTATGTTGTTATGAGTTTAAAGCCTTGCTCAGTTTAATGGCATCCTGATTGCTAGGATCATATTTTATAGACTGTGCAATATGTTCTTTTGCTTTATTTGGATCTGTCTGCTGCTCGGTAAAGGCAAGATAAAAATAGGCGTAGGCCAGATTCTTTTTATTTTGTTCTACTTCTTCCGGCTTTACAGTGGCAATATATTTTTCATAAGCGATTTTCGCATTGGCATCGTCTTTAGCAGACTGATAAGCATAGGCCTGGCTGTAGTATGATGGTGCCCAGTCCGGTAATAGAGCAGAGATTTTTTTCCAGGTTTCAATAGCGTTGGTCCAGTCTGACGCTTCCTGATAAGCTGTTGCCAGTTTTGCTAATGATTCCGCATCCTTAGGATTGGCTTCTATTTGTTTCTTAAGGGCTTCAATCCCTGAACCTGCCTGACTTGTCGCAGCGGTATTATTTGCCGTATCCTTTTGAGTAGTCTGTGCATTGACAAAACCCGCGCTTCCAACAAGTACTAAACCTAAAAATAGGTTTTTGATATTAATTTTAGCCATTTTCATAATCTTATATTTTAAAATTCTGATTTCTAAAATTCAATAATAATTCCATAAAGGCTCAGATTTTAGAAGCTTTAAGGTTTTTTAGAAAATATTAACGGGAAAAACGTTTTTTTTAGTTTAATTTTTGATTCGTTGATATTTGAGTTTATCTTTGTCATTCAACTATTTTTAATATAAATTCCTTTTATGAACATCATATTAGCTTCCACTTCCACCCTTTTTGGAGGTGAATATTTAGACTATTTAAGAGATGAGCTTATCTCATTATATGCCGGAATTGATGAAATTGTTTTTATCCCTTTCGCAAGACCCGGCGGGATTTCCCATGATGAGTATACGGCAAAAGCACGCTCTTTTTTTGAAACCATCAATATCACGGTAAAAGGACTTCATGAGTTTGAAAATAAAGCAGAAGCCCTGAATCAGGCTAAAGGTTATTTTACAGGCGGTGGAAATACTTTTTTACTGGTTAAAACCTTACATGAAACAGGATTAATGTCTGTTTTAAAGGAAAATGCCGCCAGCGGAAAGCCATATCTGGGGTGTAGTGCAGGAAGTAATATCGGAGGACAGAATATGAAAACAACGAATGATATGCCCATTGTTTATCCGCCGAGTTTTGAGTGTATGGGGCTGGTTCCGTTCAATATCAATCCGCATTATCTTGATCCTAATCCAGATTTAAAGCACAATGGAGAAACAAGGGAAACAAGAATTCAGGAATTTCTTACCCAGAATGATATAAAAGTAGTGGGGCTGAGAGAAGGAAACTGGATCAGAAGATCCGGAGATCGTATTCGTGTTGAAGGGAGTGAACTGACAAGAATTTTTGAAAAAGGAAAAGAGCCTTACGAAATAGAGCCGGGAACAGTATTAGAATGAATCATAAGGAGATCAGCAGTTTTGTAGAACAAAATCTGAAAAATTTTGAAGTGAACAGCACCGGATGGAATGATCTGATCAGACAAATGCTGTTTGAATTTGCCATTGGCGGCTGGAATACCGAGAAAGATGTTTTTGGAAAAGAAAAAGAGGGTGAATTATGGTGTTGCATTTATTCTGAAGATCCGGAACTGAATGAAGAAATTCAGTATATTACTGCTAAATATACGGCGTTGTCTGCCGAAACCTGTGAAATTTGCGGAAGTGAAGGAAAAAAAAGAAGCGATAATTTTCAGGAAACCACTTTGTGTCTTTTTCATTATCTGGATCAAAAGTCTATTATTGAAATTGATGATGATCTGAACATTAAGCTGAATAAAAAGAACAGGCTTACCATTGGAGAGATTGCTGACGCTGAGACTGAATATGATTTCAGTCAATTAAGACTGTATATAAAGAAAGAATCTGGCCCTATAACAAAAATGATAGATTTTTCATGGCAACAACCTAATTATTACCTGCTTTTGAAAACAGTTCCTCTTCACCTGTTTCCTGAGGAACAGCAAAAAAGGATTTCCGAGTTGTTTCAAAACCTGAAGTATTGTGAAATCTGCGGATATAAGGCCCTTCATCAGAACACCTGCTTACGTTGTCATTACGATTCATGGAGGGAATCCGAAACCGAATCTGAAAGAGAAAAATTAAATTATATAAAAGCCTGTCAGATGGATATTTTTATAGATGAGAATGATTATGAAAAATATTTTAAATATGACCGATCATTTGAAAAATCTCCGGATTATCAGATTCTTTTCAGCTCCAGTGATCTCAGAGAATATGAAAAGCTTTTATTTTAACTATATTTGATCAGCGTAAAACAACAATCCAATGAAAAAAACACTTGCTGTTCTCAGTCTTTCTGTACAGATTGTCTCTGCTCAGAATATGGCTCAGAAATTAGATAAAGTCACCAGAGATCTTATGGATTCTTCATCAGCAGTTGCTTCTAATTTATCATTTTATGTGTCGGATGAAAACGGCAATTTAATCTATGAATATCAAGGGAATAAAGGGCTTTCAACTGCTTCTACGCAAAAGATCTTTACAGCGGGAGCTGCTTTGGAAACTTTAGGCAAAAATTATACATTTACGACGACGACAAGCTATTCGGGGAATATATCGGGAGGTACTTTGAACGGAAATCTTTGGATCAGTTCAAACGGTGATCCCACATTGGGGAGCTGGAGATATGAGGGCTATAAACCTGAAAATTTTAAAAAGAAATTTATTGATGCCGTTAAGAGTTCCGGAATAACTGGAATATCCGGAGATTTGGTGATTGATGATTCTTATTTTGATCATCAGACGATTCCGGGAGGCTGGCCATGGGATGATTTAGGTAATTATTACGGAGCAGGAGTCTGGGGGATCAACTGGAAGGAAAATCAGTTTGACATCAACATCAATGGAACGGATTTTAAAAATTTCTCCTATCCTTTAGAAGGGGTAAAATGGCTGAATGATCTTAAAGCAGGAGGAAGTTCAGACCAGAGTCTTATTTTCACAGCACCTCATTCCAATATTGCTTTGATTAACGGAATGCTTCCGGCCGGAAAAACGGTGACCGTTTCCGGGGCCACTCCAAACCCGCCTTTACAATTAGGTGTAGAAGCGAGGCAATGGCTGAAAGAATCGGGAGTTGAACTTTCCGGAAAAGTAATTACCGGTTCACAGCTTGAACTCGAAGGAAAACCCGCTTCGAAAACTCCTAAAAGTACTATTATTCTGACCTATCAATCGCCAACCCTTGATAAAATTGTTTACTGGTTTTTAAGAAAGAGCATTAATCTCTATGGTGAAACACTGATTAAAACTTTAGGGAAAGAAAAGAAAGGAAACCCGGGTTTTAAAAGCGGAGTCGCTTATCTGAAAGAATTCTGGAAGTCGAAAGGAATAAATCCGAATATGATTAATTTTGCTGACGGAAGCGGACTTTCTCCACAGAATTATGTTTCCGCCAAGGCGGAAGTACAGGCTTTGTTATATGCTAAAAAACAATCATGGTTTGAAGCGTATTATGACGGATTTCCCGTACAGGAAAACGGAATGAAAATGAAAAGCGGAACAATGAGAGATACCAAATCTTTTGCCGGATATCAGGCCGCAAAGGACGGAAAGAAATATGTGTTTTCAATTATTATCAACAACTATCAGGGGAGTGGAAGTACGGAGCTGCAGAAAATTCTGAATGTTTTAAAATAGAGAAACTTTGAGAAAATCCATTTTAGCCAGACTGAATAACTGGATCATTTTTGTCATAATGACCGCTTTAGTGGTAGGCATTGTGATAGCTTCTACTTCATTGATTAATTTTCTCAGAAAAGAGGAAATTAAAAGAATAAACCTTCTTTCTAAGGCTATTAAAATTCAACAGGAAGTAAAAACACCTGATACTGATGTACTGGATCTTCTGCCGGAGATTCTTAATATCAATAATACAATTCCTTTTATTGTAACGGATAAATATAAAACCCCGATTATTGCTCCGGGTTATTACAGAAATATTCCTGAAAGTACCATAAAAAATCCCGAAAAACTTCAGGATCTGATGGAAAATATGGAGAAAAACTATATCCCTATTGAGATTAAAGTACCGGACGGAAATAACCAGTTTGTCTATTATGATAACTCACGTTTGCTTAATAATCTCCGCTATTCGCCCTATATTTTAGGCTTATTTATTCTCTTGTACTTTGGGTTCTCTTTCTGGTTTTTCAGGACGATTAAAAAGACGGATGAGGGGTATTTGTGGGCCGGTTTAGCTAAAGAAACGGCTCATCAGATCGGAACACCTTTATCTTCAATGATTGGCTGGATGGAGATTATGAAGCTCGATAACCCGGATTCTGAAGGAGTACATGAAATAGAAAAAGATATTGAAAGACTAAGAACAATCTCTGAACGTTTCTCAAAAATAGGTTCGGTTCCGGAACTCAATGACAGGAACTTTAATGAAACTATGCGTGAGAACTATGATTATTTAAAAACAAGGATCTCCAAAAAAGTTGATTTTGCTTTACAGCTTCCCAATTATACCCTTTTGGTGCCTCACAATAAAATTCTGATAAGCTGGGTAATTGAAAACCTGGTAAAAAATGCAGTAGATGCGATGAAAGGTGAAGGGGCAATTACCCTGTCTGTTTTTGAAAGAAATAAAAATATTTTTGTAGAAGTAAGAGATACCGGAAGCGGAATGACTAAACAACAGGCAAGAAATGCTTTTAAACCCGGATATTCTACTAAAAAAAGAGGCTGGGGACTTGGGCTTTCTCTGGCCAGAAGAGTGATCCATGAATATCATAACGGAGATATTAAAATCTCCCAGACAGAAGTAGGAAAAGGAAGTACATTCAGAATAACAATAAAAAAAGCCTGAGTAATAAACAGGTTTATTGATCTTTGAGAGCGATCAGATATAAATATAAAAGCGGGGATATTTTCCCCGCTTTTATTTATTTTTTACCAGTAAGCCATTGGGTCTGCAATTTCAGCTCCGCAGGGCTCGGATTGGGTTTGTATTTAAGAGTTTCCATGGTCAGTTTATCCAGAATTGCTTTTCCTTTTAAATTGATTTTTTCTTTCTTATCACCATTACCTCTTAACACGGTTACGGTAACATCCTGTCCTTCTTTAATTGTTCTTGCATAGCCAATGAAAGACTGTACATCTTTAATATTCACAGTTTTCCCATCCAGTGCGAGAACCTTATCGGTGATTTTAAATCCGATACTCTTAGCAAAAGGGGATAGCGCTGAGCTCTCATCAAACACAAAAGCATTGTCTTTATCATCAAATCCGGTTTGGGCAGGATCTTTGATAAACCAGAAAATAGGTGGTGTTTCTTGTTTTTGTATCTCTACACCTACCATATTCAGGTATTCTGCATAAGGAGTAGGCTGGCTTCCTGCAATATATTTGTTGTAGAAATCCTTTACCTGAGGATACCCGGTTACTGTTACCAGTTCATCTATCAGTTTGTCATCTTTAAAAGGTTTATTTTCACCAAATCGTTGAGACAGTTTTCTGATCATGTCACGATAGCCCATTTCTCCGTTGGATAGTTTTCTCAGCTCAATGTCAAGACACATGGCAAGAAGAGCTCCTTTTTCGTAGACATTCCTGTACTGATCCTTATAAGGCTCTTTCAGAACATTTTTACTCATCACCGTAAATGGCATCGTGTCATTGTAATTCTTTGAATTGGTTATTTTTTCGCCGATTCGTTGTAAAAACTCATCTTTATTGATTAAGCCTTCCTGAATCTGGAACAAATTGGCGAAATATTCCGTACCTCCTTCGTACATCCATAAATGCTGTGACATTTTAGGGTCTGCATAATTGAAATAATGGATTTCTTCTGAGTGGGTTTTTAAAGGATTCACTGTATGGAAGAATTCATGGGAAACAACATCGGTAATGGTTTTATCAATGGCATCTTTAGGCATCATCTCAGGCAGAACCACACTGGTTGACTCATGATGTTCCAGGGCACCGAATCCTTTGATCTGAGGACCGTCTCCACCGGCAAGGTACAGCATAATTGCGTACTTTTTATTGGTGTTCATATCTCCTAAGAATTTCTTTTGTGCAATGACCATTTTTTCCAGATTATCTTTAAAATCTGCAGCCTTATATTTTCCGGTTGGTGAGTAGACTCCCAGTACAAGCTCCATTCCTCCGGCATTGAATGTAATATAATCCGGTTTGGTATACATTAACGGAGAATCTGTAACCTTAGCATAATTGGCTAATGTAAAAGTATCTGTAGATTCAGAGGTATCCTGATCCACTAAAGCGGTAGTCCCGTAAAAATCTGTTGGTTTCTGAACGATCAGCTGATAAGGGACATCCTGCATATTATCGATGTAGCCTACGAAACCATGAGTGTTGATCAGATAAACTTTTCCCTGTTCAATATCTGTTCCTGAAGGAGAAAATACGGCTTTATGCTTTGAGGTGTCCATTTCGTCATCAAAGCTGTCATTGACCAGATAGGTGATCTTATTTAAATTCTGAGCATTTTTTAATGAGTAGGTATTGTCATCAACCTTTGTGTATGTAAGCTCTTTTCCCTTATTATCATAAAATTTGATTCCTTCTATAAATCTTCCGTAATCATCTTCAGAATAAGTACCGGGAACGGTTTTTGGAAAGTGAAACTTTACATCTCCGGATTTCATTTTCGGAAATTCCATGGTCACGGCTACTTTATCATCTTTTACATTGACAAGGTCAATGGTTGTCTTTATAGACTGGGCATTGGCTAAAAAAGCGGCAAACAAGCCTAAGCTAAGTGCTGTTTTTCTCATTAGGTTTAAATTTATAGTTAAATAGTTGTTTTTTTAGTCATTTTGTTACTTAATGAAATATTAAACTTTTCTTAAAATTTTGTACACAAAAAAAGCAAAACCGTACCCCACGATTTTGCTTTTATATTTTTGATTATTGAATGTTCTTATAATTGATATAATAGTTTGTATTAAACTCAACCGGACCCCTTTTTTTCAATTGTACAGTTTGCCAGTTCTCTGTTGGGTTAATAGTCTGGTCTCCATCAATTCTGATAGGGAGCTTCAGGCCTTTTACAATATCCGTATATCGGAATTTCAGCATTGTGCCCTCCTGAGAATACTCAAGACTAGGTATTTTAACTGTTCTTAAATACTGATCAAAAACGGTGGAAAAGTCAATGCCTGATTTTGCAGAAATATAATTTTCAATTTGCTGGGCACTCACTGTCTGGTGATAAAAATCTTTATTCAGCCCTCTTAAGATTTGTCTGAATTTTTCATCATTGTCGATTACTTGCCTTATGGTGTGTATCATATTGGCTCCTTTAGGATACATATCACCACTTCCTTCATTTCGAACTCCGTAATGACCGATAATCGGGGTGTCATTACTTATAATATTCCGGATTCCGATGGCATAAAGGTCTGCTGATTTTTTATCCAGGTATTTTTCAGTAAAAAGGACTTCGGAATAATTAGTAAAACTTTCGTGGATCCACATGTCTGCCTGATCTTTTGCTGTAATATTATTCGCAAACCATTCGTGTCCGCTTTCATGAATAATGATAAAATCCCATTTCAGTCCCACTCCTGTTCCTGAAAGGTCCCTTCCCAGGTATCCGTTCATATATTGGTTACCATAAGCTACACTGCTCTGATGTTCCATTCCCAGATATGGAGAGTCCACAAGTTTGTATGAATCTTCATAGAATGGATAAGGTCCGAACCAGTATTCAAATGCAGAAAGCATAGGCTTTACCTGCTCAAATTGTTTTTTGGCCTTGTCCAGATTATAATCCAGTACCCAGTAGTCAAGATCAAGTTTCCCTTTTTCACCATTAAAAGTATCTTTAAAATTAACGTACTTTCCAATATTCGGAATAATGGAGTAGGCATTGATCGGGTTTTTGACTTCCCAGGTATAGGTTGTTTTGTTTCCATTAATTTTTTTATCGATTAATCTTCCGTTTCCTACACCTACCAGATCGTTGGGGGTAATGATTTTCATAATGATTCCATTGTCCGGTTCATCACTCCAAATATCTTTGGTGGGAAGCCATATAGAGGCTCCAATCCCTTCATCGGCAACACTCATCCATGGGCGCCCTTTTTCATCATTGGTAAATACCCAGCCTCCGTCCCAGGGGGGCCTTTTGGCAATGACAGGGTTTCCGGAATAAGTAATGGTAATAGTATATTTTTCTCCTTTCTTAAACTTTTTATTGGCGGTAATAAAAATGAAATCGCCATCCTGATTATACTTGGTGATCGGGAAATTTCCTTCCACTTTATCGGCTTTCATCGGTTGCTGAAGATCAATCTGAAAAGTAGGGTTGGTCACCTCTTTAATGATTTCAAAACTGATTTTATTATTTCCTTTTATGCTTTTCTGTTCAAAGTCCGGTTCTACAGATAAATCATATTTTTTAACATCCCAAAAGTTTCTGAATTGAGTGTTTGATCCCTTTAAGGTATCCTGTTTGGTGAAAACTTTATCGTGTTCAAAGAACTGCCCGAAAGCTAGTCCTGATACCAATAAAAGTGCATATGATAATTTTTTCATTTTTAAAGTTCGATTAATAATCTTTCCAAAAATAAAAAATTTAATTTACAGCAAAATTGGGAAAAGGAAAAAATATATGATTTTATAGGAAAAATCCTTGATAAGGCCTGTAACAATAAAAAAGCCGGCTTTTATAGAAAACCGGCTCTTGTATAATATTGAATATTTTTTATTGCTGTACAACAGGAAGATTTCCGTTGCTTTTCTGTACTTTTTTGTATGTGTACCTACACATCATAATACTGAACTCATATAGAATTACCAGCGGGAAAGCTGCCATAAGCATGCTTAATACATCTGCAGGAGTAATAATTGCTGCAACAACCATAATCAGAACAATAGCATGACGACGGTATGTTTTCATAAACATGGGCGTCAGAATTCCGATACTTGTAAGGAAATAAATCAGGATAGGGAACAGAAAAATAACACCCATCCCTAAAATAACCTGTAAAAATAAAGTGGTATAATCACTAAGGTCGTAAAGCGGAACAATAATATCTGAAATTTTAAAGATCACCCCGAAGTTCACGGCAAAAGGAAGGATTAAAAAATAACCGCATAAAATCCCTGTCATAAACAACATCCATACCGCATTAATAATGTAAATTGAATTTTTTCTCTCTTTCGGATGCAAAGCAGGGCTGATAAAACGCCATAATTCCCAGACAATATAAGGAAATGCAGCCACCATACCCCCAAAAATGGAAACAGCCATCATGACGTTGAACTGCTGATAAAGTCTTTGTACACGTACAGGAAAGTCTTTCGGAAGATGAATACTGTCTTCTCCTAAAAGCATTCTCGAAAAGTGATTAACAACTCTGAATGTAGGGAAATCATTTCTGGTGGGCCCAAAAAAGATATGGTCCATAATCCAGTTAATATTGAAACCTACTACAAAAGCTGCAATTACGATAGCAATAATTGAACGGATCAGGTGTCCTCTTAATTCTCCAATATGTCCAAGAAAGGACATGTCTTTACCTTCACTCACAGGATAAAATTTTTAAAGGCACAAATTTATGAAATATTTAAAGAAGTTGGAGATTAGAAATGATAAGTTGGTTTTTTTTAATATATATTTAATTCCTACTTTACCTGCTTCTTATCTTAACGATCTGTAATTTTAATTAATTCCTTCATCCAACAGTTTGTGCAGATCAATGATTCCGAAATACTTTCCGTTTTCAGTTACAATAAGTTGCCCGATATTGTTTTCTTTTAAAATTTTCATGGCTGCTTTAGCCAGAGCGTCTTTTTCTATTGTTCTTGGGTGAGCAGACATAATATCTTTAGCCAGAACCTGAGTAATATCTTCTTCTTTCATCAGCATTCTTCTCAGATCACCATCTGTAATTACTCCGATGATTTTATCTTCACGAGTCACCACGGTAATTCCGTGGCTTGAAGCACTGATAGAGATGATCACATCTCTGATGGAAGAATCTTCCGTTACCTGAGGTTTTTGCGAAGAAAGGAATTGCTCTACTTTAGAGGTAAGATTTTTTCCTAAACTTCCACCGGGATGGAATTTGGCAAAATCATTGGCTTTGAAGTCATTTAATTCCATTAAAGCTACCGCTAAAGCGTCACCCAGCGCCATTTGGATTGTTGTGGAACTGGTAGGAGCCAGTTTGTTGGGACATGCTTCTACATCCACATGGGTATCCAGCATAATTTCTGAAAACTCTGCAAGCTTACTGTTTTTGTTTCCTGTCATTCCTATTAAAGCAGAAGAATAATCTTTAAGATAGGGAACCAGATTGGCTATTTCAGGTGAATTTCCGGAATTGGAAATACATAAAACAACATCCTGTTTCTGGATTACTCCCAAATCTCCATGAATAGCCTCTGAAGCATGAAGAAACTGTGATGGAGTTCCTGTAGAATTTAACGTAGCCACAATTTTATTACCTACGTGGGCAGATTTACCTATTCCTACTACAATCAGCTTGCCTTTTGCCGAGTGAATGATTTCCACTGCCCGTGCAAACTGGTCATCAAGCCTGTTTTTTAATTTTTCGAGTTCTGAAATTTCGATTTCTAAAGTATTTTTAGCAATTGATATAATGTTGGTTCTCTCCATTTTACTTAGATAAGGTATACAAAAAAGTTCTTAAAAAACGTTATATTTTAAAAAGAATATTTAATATAAATTTTATTTTTTATAAATTCGTTCGCTTTTATTTTAAGCAAAAAATTTATAACTTTGGGTTACATGCAAATTTAGCAATAGAAAATTAGATGAGCGCAAAAAAAGCCAATTTATCAGGCGAATTGAAAAAGTATTTTGGGTTTTCTACTTTTAAGGGTCAGCAGGAACAAATCATAGAAAACCTTTTAAACGGGAAGGATATATTTGTTTTGATGCCTACAGGAGGTGGTAAATCATTATGTTATCAGCTTCCGGCCCTTATTTCGGAAGGTACGGCAATTGTCGTTTCGCCCTTAATAGCGTTAATGAAGAATCAGGTAGATGCAGTGAATGGCCTCTCTTCTGATGATGGGGTAGCACATGTATTAAATTCATCATTAAACAAGACTCAGACAAAACAGGTTTTTGACGATATTAAAAGCGGCAAAACCAAGCTTTTGTATGTAGCTCCTGAATCATTGATCAAAGAGGATTATCTGGACTTTTTAAAGGAAGTAAAGATTTCATTCTTTGCGATCGATGAAGCCCACTGTATTTCAGAGTGGGGACATGATTTCAGACCGGAATACAGAAATCTGAAACAAATCATTGATAGGATCGCCAGTGTACCCGTAATTGCACTGACGGCCACGGCAACTCCTAAAGTACAGGATGACATTCAGAAGACTTTAGGGATGATCAATGCATTGGTGTTTAAAGAAAGTTTTAACCGTCCCAATCTATATTATGAGGTATGTCCTAAAGTGAATGTAGATAAGGAAATCGTTAAATTTATTAATCAGCATAAAGGAAAATCAGGAATTGTGTATTGTCTGAGCCGCAGAAAAGTTGAAGAATTTGCTCAGCTTTTGCAGGTAAACGGGATTAATGCACTTCCTTATCATGCAGGTCTGGATCAGAAAATAAGAGTGGCTAATCAGGATAAGTTTCTGATGGAAGAGGTGGATGTAATTGTGGCAACGATTGCTTTCGGAATGGGGATAGACAAGCCGGATGTTCGCTTTGTTATCCATTATGATTTCCCGAAATCACTGGAAAGCTATTATCAGGAAACCGGAAGAGCCGGAAGAGATGGCGGAGAAGGCCACTGTCTTGCTTTTTATGATCCGAAAGATATTGAGAAATTAGAAAAATTTCTTGCACAAAAGCCTGTTTCCGAAAGAGAAATCGGATTGCAGCTTTTAAATGAAGTAGTAGGCTATGCTGAAACTTCTATGAGCAGAAGACAGTATATTTTGTATTATTTTGGAGAAAGCTTTGATCCGATACACGGAGACGGGGCAAAAATGTGTGATAACTCATCCAATCCTCCAAAATTGAAAGATGCCACGGCAGATTTGAAAAAAGCCTTAGAGCTTATTAAAGATACAGGTGAAAAATTTAAAGCCAAAGATCTGATTTCTGTTATTGTAGGAAAGGAAACTGCCGTTACAAAATCGTATAAACTTGAACAAAGTGCTCATTTTGGTTTTGGGAAAGAAGAAAAGGATAATTACTGGAAAACTATTCTGAGGCAGGCTACTGTTCAGAATTTTTTACAAAAAGATATTGAAACCTACGGTGTTTTAAAAATAGTGGAAAAGGGCAAAGAGGCTTTAAGTGGGCAATGTAAAGATGTATTCTTAATTGCGGAAGACAGAGAGTTCGATCTTACTCAGACTAAAGCAGAAAGTGATCAGGTACAACAGCAGGCCGGAGGCGGCTTAGATCAGAATCTGTTTAATCAGCTAAAAGAACTAAGAAAAAAAGTAGCCAAAAAGCACGGGATCCCGCCTTATACGGTATTTATGGATCCGAGTCTTGAAGACATGACGGTTCAGTATCCGGTCAGTGTGGAAGAAATTGCCAAGATTTATGGAGTAGGAGAAGGAAAAGCCAAAAAATACGGTAAAGAATTTGCAGACTTTATCAAAACCTATGTAGAAGATCACAATATTGAGCGTACCCAGGATATGGTTCTGAAGCAGGTGGCCAATAAATCAAGTCACAAGGTTTTTATTATTCAGAGTACGGATAAGAAAATTGATCTTGAAGATATAGCAAGAGCTAAAAATCTTTCCATGAATGAATTGCTGAAAGAAATGGAAAGCATCGTCTATCAGGGTACAAAACTGAATATCGATTATTATATAGAAGATAATTTTGACGAAGATATTGTTGATGGCTTCATGGAATTTATGAATGAATCAGAAAGCGATAGTATGAAGGTATTACTTGATGAATTTGGTGATGAGCTTTCAGATGAGGAAGTGAGAATGCTGAGGATTAAGTTTATCAGTGATGTTGCGAACTAACAGATGAACTGATCACACGATAAAATAATTAAAAAGAAATTCTTCGGGAGAAGGGTTTCTTTTTAATTTAGAAAAATCTGAAAAATCATTGATAACAATGGAATTTCTCAAACAAAACTATTGGATTCCTTTATTGCTTCTTATCGCGGGTGTGTTTTACTATGATTCATCGCTGAAGAAGAAGTTTGAGGCAGAATATAAACAGAATGGTGTATATGCTGTTGGTAAGATAAGAGAAATTAAACCCTACGGGAAAGGAGGCGGATACCATTATGTTTATTCTTTTGAGGTCAATAACTGGAGGTATCAGGGGCTTTGTGATGCCGGAAAGTTACCATCCTCAAAGGTATATGAAAATAAGAATAAACGTTTTTTAGTATTGTATTTAAAAAATAATATTTCCAATAGCAGACTCTACACTGCTGTTCCTGTGGATGATCATATAAAAGATAACTCTGAATTGCAAAAATGGGTTGCTGATAATCCTTCTGTCAAAGCTGAATTTGATTCAATTCCTGATCCCGGGCTTTTTATTGAAAATTACTTTTGATTCTGCAGCTTCCTGAAAAGACTGTCTTATCTGAAATAAAGGAGATAAACAAATAGGCATTCTGGAAAATCTTAGGCTGCCCAATATTTGAATCATAATGAAACTTTTTAGTAACTTTAACTGATGAAAAAAATATCTGTCATATTTATTCTGCCGGACTTAGAAACCGGAGGCGCAGAAAGGATTGTCACCACTATAGCAAATCATCTTTCCAGGGATCGTTTTGAGCCCAAGATTTTGCTGTTGCGCAAACAGGGCGGATATCTTCATTTTCTGAAAAATGATGTTGAGATCATCGATATCAATACCGAGAGAATCAGACATTCTTTAAAACCTATTTTAGGAGAAATCTACAGAAGAAAACCGGATATCGTATTTTCAGGTTTTGGTGAAGTGAACGCTTATTTATCCCTTTTTATCAGGCTTTTTCCAAGAACAAAATTTATTGCAAGGGAAACCAATGTGGTATCACAGCATGTCACCAGAAAAGAAATTAAATTCTTCTATCATTTTTATAACAATTATCAGAAAATCATTGCACAGAGTGATGATATGATGGTAGATCTTATAGATAATTTTAATATCAAGAAAAAGAAAATTGTTAAAATAAATAATCCCGTTGATTTTGATTTTATTGAAGATAAATTAGCAACAGCTCGTAAGCCGGAATGCTATAAATACAATTATAAAAATGTAGTGGCAATAGGCAATCTTTCAGCCAGAAAAGGGTTTGATAATTTACTGAAGGTTTTCTCCAGACTGAAAAATGAAAACATTATGCTTCATATTCTGGGTGATGGAAAAGACAAAGATCTGCTGCTTCAGACAAAAGAACTATTGGGGCTGAAAAAGGTTATTTTCCATGGCAGACAGGACAACCCTTATCAATACCTGAAACACGCGGATTTATTTGTCCTTTCTTCAAGATACGAAGGTTTTCCCAATGTTCTTCTAGAAGCGGGAGCCTGCGGAACCTATTCATTAGCCAACAACTGCCCGGGAGGAATTAATGAAATTATCCAGCACCATGTTAATGGTGAAATTGCAGATATTGAAAACTATGATGGCTTTGCTCAGCAGATTGTAAAAGTACTGCAGAATAATTATAACAGGGATGCTATAAAAAATTCGATCAAATCCAGATTTTCTAAGAATATTATTTTGAATAAATATGAGGAGGTTTTGCTGGATTTAATGAAGCTGTAGTCCCGTACGATTTGCCTCATGGGGTTTTATTTTCTTAGATTTGGGATCTGATAAAATAAATGTCAATGAATAATAAAATCCCCCAAATAGGATGTGCCTGTGAAAAACCCGGATCCAATTACACTGAATACAGAAGTTCGGAATTAGGTATAGATCATACTGACGGAAGAGATGGAGAAGTAACCATTCAGCAATGCAAACTGTGCCAGAGAATATGGATTCATTATTTTGTCCAACATGAAAGTTTTTCTAAATCAGGGAGATGGTACAAAGGAATTGTTTCAAAAAAAGATCGTTCACAGATCACTCCTGAAAATGCAGTGGAATATCTGGAAAACCTTGAATGGTATGTGTACGGAGGTTCATTTTTTGACGATGAGGTGACGATAGGATCGGGGAAAATGACAGTAGACCGATAACTGCGGTACAGCAGTATATTTAATTTTTTTTAACTCAAAATTGATAAAGCTTACTTTGGAGCCCAGATCAACTTCAGGATATACTTATTTCCGTTTGTGTTTCCTGAAGTATTCCAGCCTTTTGGTTTTACCTTGCCGGTATTTATAGGAACCCTTTTCCCGAATGATAAACCCTATAGTCAGATTTTTCCGTCTTTATTGATGACGTTGGTTATGATTTTTTTTAATCTTAAAATTTATCTCCGATTGAAAAAGCAAAATTCCATAATGAGACCATGATGTAAAGGAAGAGATTTTTTCAATGAATACTGTTTTTCATACCTTCGATCATTATTTCAATGTTAAAGTGTTTTTACTATTTTTATACTTTAAACCAAGGATAGAATGAAAATAATTCCTAAAATAAACTGTACCTGTGAACAACCACCCCTTCATTATTTTAATTATAAAAAAACATCCTTAGGAATAGATGTCACCAACGGACGATATGGAGAGGTAAGCATTGATGAATGTATCCATTGCGGAAGAAAGTGGTTGCATTATTTTGTGGAATATGAACATTATTCCAGATCGGGAAGATGGTATAGTGGGCTTATTTCAGAAGATGATCTTTCTGTAATTATTCCTGAAAACGCAATTCAGTATCTGGAAAGTCTTGAGTGGTACGTTTATGGCGGTTCTTATTTCGCCAGTGCAGGAAGTATAGGAAGCGGAAAGGCGAGAATAGATCTGTAGCCGTATTAATGTATTGAAAATTTTTTGAACTCAAAATTGATAAAACTCACTTTGGTGCTTGGTAATTTATATGTAAATTTGTAAGAATTAAGATAGATAATAATAAACAAATTCACACAATAACATGAGTCAATTCGATGTTACCGTAATAGGTTCTGGTCCTGGAGGTTATGTAGCTGCGATCCGTGCAGCACAGTTAGGTTTCAAAACAGCAATTATTGAAAAATATTCAACTTTAGGCGGAACTTGTCTTAACGTTGGATGTATTCCGTCAAAAGCGCTTCTTGACAGCTCTGAACATTTCGAAAATGCAAAACACAATTTTGCAGGTCACGGAATCATCATCAATGAGCCGCAAGCGGATATTGCAAGAATGATCGAGCGTAAAAATGAAGTGATCAAGCAGAATACAGATGGAATCAGCTACCTGATGAACAAAAATAACATTACTGTTTTTGAAGGAATAGGAAGCTTTGAGTCTGCTACTCAGATCAAAATTACTAAAAATGACGGTTCTTCTGAAACGATCGAATCGAAATATACTATCATAGCAACAGGTTCTAAACCATCTACTTTACCTTTCATTTCTCTTGATAAAGAAAGAGTAATTACCTCTACTGAAGCTTTAAACCTTAAAGAAATCCCTAAACATTTAGTGGTAATCGGTGGTGGAGTAATTGGTCTTGAATTAGGATCTGTATACTTAAGACTGGGAGCTCAGGTAACAGTAGTAGAATTTATGGATAAAATCATTCCTGGAATGGATGGAGCTTTAAGTAAAGAATTAACTAAAGTTCTTAAAAAACAAGGAATGAAGTTTATGCTTTCTACAGCAGTTTCAGCTGTTGAAAGAAACGGAGATACTGTAAAGATCACAGCTAAAGATAAAAAAGGAGAAGAAGTAGTGGTAGAAGGAGATTACTGTTTAGTTTCTGTAGGAAGAAAACCTTATACAGATGGTCTTGCTCTTGAAAAAGCTGGAGTAGAACTTGACGAAAGAGGAAGAGTGAAAGTCAATGATCATTTACAGACTAATGTGGCTAATATCTACGCGATCGGAGATGTTATCAAAGGAGCTATGCTTGCTCATAAAGCTGAAGAAGAAGGTGTTTTCGTTGCTGAAACATTGGCAGGACAAAAACCACATATCAACTATAACCTGATTCCAGGTGTTGTATATACATGGCCTGAAGTTGCAGGTGTTGGTAAAACTGAAGAGCAATTGAAAGAGGAAGGGGTAGCTTACAAAGTAGGTTCTTTCCCAATGAGAGCCTTAGGTAGAAGCCGTGCAAGTGGAGATATCGACGGTCTTGTGAAGATTATTGCAGACGAAAAAACTGATGAGGTTTTAGGAATGCATATCGTAGGAGCAAGAGCTGCCGATCTTATTGCGGAAGGTGTAATTGCTATGGAATTCCGTGCAAGTGCAGAAGATATTGCAAGAAGTTCTCATGCTCACCCGACTTATGCTGAAGCTATTAAAGAAGCTGCATTGGATGCTACGGCAAAAAGACCTATCCATATGTAATATCTGATTAAAAGATTTAATCATTTTAAATATATAAAAAAGACTGTCTCAATTTTGAGGCAGTCTTTTTATATTGACGGTTAAAATAATAATCAGACATGCATCAGCAATTAGATTTAAAAAAAATCTTGTTTTGGCATAAAAATGGAGATGGTCTGTGAAAAAAAATAAGCATGAAAAAGATTTTTATAAGTTTAGTATTTTGGGTAGGAGTTCATGTATTGGGTCAGGAAGCAGGAAAAGCTGGAGAGCTGTTAAGAAATGAGGCTTCTGCAACAGAAATGCAGGTTCCCAATAGTCTGGGTAAAGGAAATAAAACCTTTGACCGGAATGCTAATGCCAAAAATAACAGCATAAGAAATCCAAATTATCAGTGGAACAGGAGCTACGGATATGCCGAGGTTTTTCTGAGGATTCCCGAACAAGGTTTTTTCACTGTGGAAATTGGTGATCAGATGATGGCTAATGGCAGCGGAAAATATCGTTTTTTTGATCTGCAATCCGGCAGAATACCCATATCGATTTATGATAACGGATTTTTGATTTACAGAACCACTTTAATGCTTAGAAATAACAGCAGAATGGTGCTCGATTTTTTTACGGATCAAGGTTTGTTTCTTCTAGATTCCTATCCTGTTCAGGGCCAATATGGTTTTAATGACTGGAATGATATATGGAATAATCCCTATGGAAATCATCCCGGAAACTGGAATGATTCAGGCAGTGTAATGGATAATGCTACTTTCCGCCAGTTTTTTGACGCATTGCAGAGAAATGAAAAATTTGATGACGGTAAAATAGCCATGATCAGCCAACAGATGCGAAATTCTATGTTTACCGCTGCTCAAATCAGAGATTTAGTGAAATCTATAAGTTTCGATAAAAATAAACTGGCATTAGCAAAGTCTATGTATCCTAATTGTGCAGATAAAAACAGATATTTTGTAGTTAATGATGCTTTTGATTTTGAAAGCAGCAAACGGGAACTGATGGACTATATTTCCCGGTCAGAATAAAAAAACACAGAGAAAAGTGTCACTGTAATCATATTCTATGTGATAGAATCTGAACCCACTTAGAGGTATGGTTTTATTGATTATATCGCGCATTCGTGGCTGAAAAATGCTGGAGATACAAAAAAACGGTGAATGTAAATGATTTCAAACCATATAGATACATCGTTTAAGTGAAATCGTTTTATTCGTGTATTCGCAGCCTGAAAAATGTTCAGGATTTTCACCGGCAACACCTTGTCATCATTCTTATGTGGTTTAAAATTAACCCTGTCACATGATTTTCATATAATCATAAAACTTTGAGTTTTTAGGAGCAATATTCAGCTGTACCCCAAAAGTGATCCCTTTGAAATATTTTTCTTTATTGATCGGAAAAGCATAACCTGTATTGATGAATAAAGCATTGAATAACGAAATGCCGATTCTGGGCTCTATAGAATACGGATTGACTGAAACTCCACATAAAGGTCCGTTATTGGTATAATAAACATGAGCTTCAGGGAGGAACTTATCGGTATGATTCATACGTGTGTACAGTAATGAAGGCCCTATGATTACAGATTTATAGTTGGTTTCGCCCAATCTGAATTCAAGGCCGGCTTGTAATACATTTCTTCCCGTATAACGATATCCGATATTAAGCGCTGTTTTTTCCATTATCTGAGCATTGAGGCTAATGGTGAGAGGTAGCAAAGCAATGATTAGATAGTTTTTCATATTTTGGAATTTGTATCAGTCAAATGTACGTGTTTTAGGGCTATTGATCATGTGAAATTTATCCTTAGGCAGATTGGGAAGGATTCAGTAGGATGGAATCTTCAAATTTCCGTACCTTTGTCAGCTAATTTTATCATCAATGCAACTCGGAAAAACTCAAAGTTTAGAAATTTCAGAAAAAATTAACTCAGGATGGATTCTTACGGACGGATCCGGTGAAAAAGCTTTTTTACCTAAAATCTTCATTCAGGAAGAAAAAGAAATAGGTGAGGAAATTGAGGTTTTCGTGTATCAGGATGATGATAAATTAAAAGCAACTACTGAAATTCCATTGGCTGAAGTAGGCGAATTTGCTGTAATGAGCTGCGTACAAAGTCTTCCAAGCGGAGCTTTTATGGACTGGGGAATTATTAAAGATCTGTTCATCCCTTATAAGCAGCAGAAAACTAAAATTATCGAAGGGAAAAGATATTTGGTTTACACCTATATAGAAGAAAACCTGGATTTAATTACAGGAACTACAAAGTTTAAAAGAAATCCACAGTATCAGGATCTGCCGTTCGAAAAAGGAGATAAGGTAGATCTGATTATGATGAATGAAAGTGAGCTTGGATGGAATGTGGTGATTAATAAAAAATACATCGGACTGATTTATGCTTCTGATGTTTTCAAAAAACTGTATCCTTTATCAGAAGAAACCGGCTTTATTAAAGCAATTCGTGAAGATGGTAAAATTGATGTCTCTCTACAGCCTGATGGTTTCGAAAATATTGATGAATTCAAGCAAAAGATCCTGAATAAACTGGAAGAGAATTATGGACTTCTGTATGTTTCAGATAAATCATCCCCTGAAGAGATCAAAGATGAACTTCAAATGAGTAAGAAAAATTTTAAGAAAGCAATCGGCGGACTTTATAAAGATAAGATCATCGATATTTCAGATGACAAAATAAAGTTATTATAACGACAAAAAAAACGAGCAGAATCTTCTGCTCGTTTTTATTTTATACCCATATCGTTTTTATGTTTTATCTCTGATACTCCTGAAAATATTCCGAATTGTATTCAATTTCTGAGATAATGATTGCTAAAATATATGATGCATGTCATAACAATTTAGTTTAATTTTTTTGTTTAACAATTTTGTCAAAAGTAAAATTTGATTAATTTTGCACAAATTTGTTTAACAAAAATGTCAAATCAAGCAAAAAAAGACCAAACACAGGAATTGATCAAAGAGACAGCGAAGAATTTATTCTTTGTGAAAGGAAAATTTGATGCTACAACGCAGGAGATTGCCGATGCAGCCGGAGTGAACAGAACCCTTATTAATTATTATTTCCGATCAAGAGATAAGCTACTTCAGATCATTTTTGATGAAGCTCAGATTGTGGAGCAGGAGAAATCAAAAATTATTCAGAATTCAGACCTCCCCTTTAAAGAAAAGATCAGCCAGTTCATAGAAAGCAGTCTTGCGACGAGCCTTCAGTATCCTTATCTGGAAACTTATATTGTGTCACAGATCAATAAAGGAACATGCCATCAGAGAGAAATTGAAGAAGATATCCTGGAAAAGATGTACAGCGATATTGAAAAAGAAATGGAATTAGGGAATATTGAGAAAATGGCTCCCGTTCAGTTTATCCTGAATATGGTTTCGTTATTGGTTTTTCCGAGTGCAGTAAGGCCTCTGTTTATGGAGAATCTGATGATCAGTGATGAAGAATATGATAAGATTATTTCAGCAAGGAAAGAGATCATTATCAATATGCTGTTTAAAAATTAAAATGAACTAAAGTATTTCTGAAAGTTATTCGTCATTTAGAAATAAAATAGCAACATCCAACTAAATAAAAAAATAAACGAAGTATAAAATTATGGAAAGAAAACGTATAACTGCTAAAAAGCTAAAAATTGGGATAGCTGCAGCATTTATGATTTTCGGTCTTTCATCGGTGTCCGCCCAGCAGCAGGTTTCCCTGCAGGAAGCAATAAAACAGGCACTGCAAAATAAAGCAGAAGCTAAAAAAGCTGCTTTACAGGTCAAAAAAGCCGAATATAAGATTGACGAGGCAAGAGCCGGAGCTTTACCTCAGATAAGTGCTACGATCAATAACATGTACAATCCTATTCTGCAAAAATCGGTTCTTCCGGGAGAAATCTTGGGGAAGCCCGGTGAGCTTATCCCGGTTGCTTTTGGTACCAAATGGCAGTCTGTCAATGTAGTTACTCTTAATCAAAACATTTTTGACCAAAGAGTTTTTATCGGCCTTAAAGCCGCAAAATCAACAAGAGAATTTTATCTCTTGAACTCGGAGCTGACAAATGAGCAGATCATTGAAAATGTGGCTACGGCATACTATCAGGTATTTGTTCAGGAAGAAAACCTGAAAACAGTGGAAGAAAGCTATGCCAATACAGAAAAAGTAAGAAACGTTATCAAAAGTCTGGTGGATAATGGGTTGGCAAAATCAATAGATCTGGATCGTACCAATGTTCAGCTCACCAATATCGGTTCCAATAAACAGCAGTTGATCAATTCTGTAGAGGTTTCAAAGAATTCACTGAAGTTTTACATGGGAATACCTATTGATACATCTATTGAACTTGAAGAGAAAACTATTGTACCGAATCCTCAGTTACTGGCAACCAATATCAATGTGGAAACCCGTTCAGAACTGAAGGTTTTAAACAAGCAAAAAGAGCTTTTACAATTTAGTAAAAAAGCGACTGAAGCTAATCTTTATCCTACGGTAGGACTTACTGCAAACTACGGATGGCAAGGACTGGGAAATAAATTTCCCTATTTTACGGGATCAAGCCAGGGAACAAATTGGGGAGATTATGCTTCGATAGGTGTTGCTATTAAGATTCCTATTTTTATGGGGGGAGCTACCAAGTCTCAGATCCAACAGGCAGAGATAGATATTCAGGATTTGGAACAGGATATTGAAAATAAGAAACTGAACCTGAATCTTGATTATAAAAATGCAATTTCCAATATGGAAAATGCAATAATCAATATTCAAAGCATGAAGGATAATGTAGATCTTGCAGAAAAAGTACAGAAAAATACTCAGGCTAACTATCAGTATGGTTTGGCTACCCTTACAGAAGTTTTGGATACTGAAAATGCTCTTACACAGGCTAAACAAAATTATGCCAATGCATTGTTAGATTATAAACAAGCTGAGATCAAAGTAATTAAAGCGAAAGGAGAGTTAAATACATTACAAAACCCATAATAAACTAAAATGAAAAAAACTTTAATATATATCATCGTAGCAGCTGTACTGGTAGGTCTGGCCGCTTACAAAATTGCCGGTAACAAGGAGAAACAGACCCAGGAAGTAAAGGAGGTTGCCAAGCAGGTAGATAAAATCAATGTAAATATTGTAACTGTTACAAGAGAAAATATAGATACGGATTATGCTGCAAACGGAACATTTCTTCCTAAGCAGGAAATGAATCAGTCTTCGGAAATAGCAGGTCGTATTGTGAATGTTCTGGTAAAAGAAGGTTCAAGGGTTTCCGCGGGTCAGACTTTGGCAACCATTAAAAGAGATGCCATCGAGGTGGACGTTACTCAGGCTCAGAATAATTTACAGAATGCGATCATTGATAATCAACGTTATGAGAACGCATTTAAAACCGGAGGAGTTACCAAGCAACAGCTGGATAATTCAAGATTACAGCTTAAAAATGCTCAGGCTGCTGTAAAAGCACAGGGAGTAAGAGTAAATGATACAAGCATCCGTGCAGGAATCAGCGGTACAATTAATAAAAAGATGGTTGAGCCCGGAACAGTTATTTCCGTGGGAACTTCAATGTTTGAAATTGTTAATATCAATAGCTTAAAACTTTCAGTTTTAGTGGATGAAAGCCAGATCGGAAGAATTCAGCTAGGTCAGGAAGTTCCTATTAAAGTAAATGTTTTGCCGGAAGATTCTTTTGCCGGTAAAATTACATTTATTGCTCCTAAGAGTGATGCTTCTTTGAATTTCCCTGTTGAAATAGAAGTTCAGAACAGAGGAAATCTGAAAGCCGGTATGTATGCAACCGCTGTATTTAAAACAAACCATGGTGCAGAGACTCAGAATATGCTGACAGTTCCTGCAGAAGCATTCGTAAACGGAGTAAGTTCAGGACAGCTATTTGTTGTTGAAAACGGAGTTGCTAAAATGATTAAAGTAACCGTTGGGAAAATTTACGGAGACAAAGTTCAGGTGCTAAGCGGATTGAATGGCGGAGAACAGGTTGTAACCAGTGGACAAATCAACCTGGACAACGGATCTAAAGTGAACATTATAAAGTAGCAGGGGTATGAAGTTAGCAGAAATATCGATTAAAAGACCCTCGCTGGTAATTGTATTATTTACAATTCTGACGTTGGGAGGTATCCTGAGTTATACACTCATGGGGTACGAATTGATTCCGAAATTTGAAACCAATATGGTAACCATTTCCACGGTGTATCCGGGAGCTTCACCGGCAGAGGTGGAAACTTCCGTCACCCGAAAGATTGAGGACGCCGTTGGTTCTTTGGAAAATGTGAAAAAAGTAGAATCTTCTTCCTATGAAAGCTTATCCGTTATTATGGTTCAGCTGAATAACGGAGCCGATGTAGACTTTGCTTTAAATGATGCACAGCGTAAGGTAAATGCTATTTTGGCTGATTTTCCTAAAGACGTAAAAGCACCATCACTGAATAAATTCTCATTGGATGATTTACCGATTATCACGATGAGTATTTCATCAGATAAATTAAACAGCAAGGATCTTTATGATTTATTAGATAAAAAGATTGAACCCATTTTCTCCCGTGTAAACGGAGTCGCACAGGTTGATCTTGTAGGTGGGCAGGAAAGAGAAATCCAGGTCAATCTTGATGAAAAAAAATTACAGGGATATGGTCTTTCAATAGGCGATGTACAACAGGCAATTCTTTCATCAAACTTGGATTTCCCTACAGGAAGTTTGAAAACAAGAACTACAAAATCTACGATCAGATTATCCGGAAAATATAAGTCGATTGCAGAAATGAATAGTCTTGTAGTTTCCAATAAAAATGGAGCTCAGGTACGTTTATCTGATGTTGCAACAGTTTTTGACTCTCAGAAAGATGTTGAAAAAGTGGCGAGATTTAATCAGTTTCCGACGATCTTAATGCAGGTGAAAAAGCAGTCTGATGCGAATGCCGTGGCAGTATCTGAGAGTGTTCAGAAAACAATTAAAACAGTAGAAGAAGCTTATAAAGTTCAGGGAATCAAAGTAAAAGTAGTAAACGATACTACAGATTTTACTTTGGAATCAGCTAACCATGTTATTTTCGACTTGTTCCTGGCGATTATCCTTGTGGCTATCGTAATGCTTTTATTCCTTCACAGTATCAGAAATGCATTTATTGTAATGGTTTCCATCCCTGCATCATTAGTAGCAGCATTCATCGGAATGAACCTGATGGGATACACTCTGAACTTGATGAGTTTACTGGGACTTTCCCTTGTGGTAGGTATTCTTGTGGATGATGCGATTGTGGTACTTGAAAATATTTACCGTCACATGGAGATGGGTAAAAGCAAGATCAGGGCTGCTTATGACGGAGCTTCGGAAATCGGGTTTACCGTTGCTGCCATTACTCTGGTAATTGTGGTGGTATTCTTGCCAATTGCGATGAGCTCAGGTCTTGTGGCCAATATTCTTGCCCAGTTCTGCGTCACGGTGGTGATTGCTACCTTATTGTCATTGTTAGCTTCATTTACCATTATTCCTTGGTTGTCATCAAGATTTGGTAAACTAGAGCATTTAACAGGTAAAAACTGGTTTGAGAAATTCATCCTTTGGTTTGAAGGTTTAATCGATAAATTTACTCACTGGATTACTGACATTCTGGAATGGTGCTTAAAAACAACATTAAGAAGAATTGCTACAGTAGTGATTACATTTATTATCCTATTATCTTCATTCTCATTGGTCGCTTTCGGTTTCATTGGAGGTGAGTTCTTCCCGCCGATTGATCGTGGTCAGTTCTTAGTACAGATGGAACTTTCAAAAGATGCAACGATTGAAAAAACAAACCAGCTGACACTGGATGTTGAAAGATATTTAAGGAATGATAAAGATGTAGTAGACCTTATCACTACAGTAGGCCAGCAATCGACAGGCTTTGGAGGAGCACAGGCTACCACTTACCAATCGGAGGTTCAGGTAAATTTAACAGACAAGTCTGAGCGTTCCGAAAGCACCAATATCAAGGCCGCAAAAGTAAAAAGAGCTTTAGAAGAGAAATTTACGGGAGTTGAATTTAAAACAGCTCCGATCGGGATCATGGGTGCGGAAAATGCTCCGATTGAAATGGTAGTGACCGCTCCGGATAATGAAACCGCAGTAAAAGAAGCAACAAGAATCCTTGAATTGCTGAAAAAAGTTCCGGGAGCAGTGGATGCAGAACTGTCTACAGACTCAGGGAATCCAGAAGTACAGGTAACACTTGACAGAGATAAAATGGCTTCTTTAGGTCTGAATCTTTCAAGTGTAGGGCAGACTATGCAGACCGCATTTAACGGAAATACAGACGGAAAATTCAAAGCAGGTGAGTATGAATATGATATCAATATCCGTTTCGGAGATGTCAACAGACAATCCATTGATGATGTTAAAAACCTGATGTTTACTAATCCTCAGGGACAGCAGGTTCGCTTAAGCCAGTTTGCTGATGTCAGAATGGGATCAGGACCAAGTTTGCTTGAACGTAGAGATAAATCTCCTTCCGTAAAAGTAAGAGCAAAAGCAGTAGGTAGACCCGTTGGAGACGTAGCTAATGAATGGGCCGCCAAATTTATGAATGGTAAAAAGCCTATCGGTGTAGACTACATCTGGAGCGGTGATATGGAAAACCAGCAGGAAGGTTTCGGTACGCTAGGGATTGCATTATTGGCGGCTATCGTATTGGTATACCTGGTAATGGTATCACTATATGACAGTTTTGTATATCCTTTCGTAGTATTGTTCTCTATTCCGCTGGCGATGATCGGGGTAATGGTTATCCTTGCCTTGACAGCCAACTCACTGAACATCTTCACGATGCTGGGTATGATCATGCTGATCGGATTGGTAGCGAAGAACGCGATTATGATCGTTGACTTTACCAATGCAAGAAAGGCAGCCGGTTCAAGTACTCATGATGCATTGATTCAGGCTAACCACGCACGTCTTCGTCCGATTCTAATGACTACTATTGCGATGATCTTCGGTATGTTACCGATCGCATTGGCAACAGGAGCGGGAGCGGAAATGAACAAAGGTCTTGCATGGGTAGTTATCGGTGGTCTGACATCGTCTCTATTCCTTACCCTGATTATTGTACCGGTAGTATACTCTCTATTTGATTCCATCCTGAGAAGAATGGGTAAAGATAATAAAGTAGACTACGAAGCTGAAATGAAGGCTGATTACGTACACAGAGAATTAAATGAAGATGGTTTTACCCCTAAACATTTAGATAAATAATAAATAAACCTTATTAATTAACCGAAAGCGCCTCAGATCTTCTGAGGCGCTTTTTATTTCAGTTTTCATAATCTTGTAGCGACTGATTATTCAATAGAAATGGGCTTCGGCCCATTTATTATATCTAAAACATCCGCCCCGGCTTTAGCCAAAAATTAGTGATATCGATAGTATAGCAAGTAGAAACACAAACCCTTAATGTAAAATAAATTCATATAAGTCCGGATTATTGATTCATCCAAATCTACTTATTTTTTATTTTCATTGGGTTATAAAAAAAGCAGCACCTTATCAGGTACTGCCTATAATCTTTATATCATTTTATGATTTATAGCTCATCACAATTCTTCTTCAGTTTTGTGAATAGTTTATCGAAATCCTTATATACGGCTCCTTCATCTTCACGCTTTTGTCTGAAACTACTGTTGGCACAATTGTGAAAACTAAGCCCTATCAGATCAATCAGCGCATAATCTTCTTTTTGCGGATCATTCATTTTTATATCAAATCGGGCCATTACTCCTTTAGGATCCATATTGTTCTTACTTTTAAGCTCTGTATAGGCTTTCCATGCAGCAAACATTTTTTCTCTGTCAGGAGAAGATATAGCATCAATAGGCTCTTTACAGGTATCGTAAAATTTACTGTTTTTAAGGGACGACGGATCAGAAAAGGCAAGAATCTCTTCCTTGTTCAGCTGATATTCATTTTCAAAAGTCTGAATAGCATTTTCGTATAATCTGTTCCAGATAGGAAGATTGATGACCTTAAGACTGTATAACTCCTCCTTCTTTTCCTGATATTGTCTTTCCAGATCCTCTAAATGAGCCTCTTTATTTTTACGAACTTCTTCAAGGCTGGAAAGCTTAAAAATAGGGTTGGTATCAAAATGAACCCCGTTGTATTTATATAAAAGTTTATTAACTCCGTCTATTTCTTCTTTTTCATATTTATTGGCATCAAAATATCCTTTGTTATCACAATTGAATGTCTGATAGCTGTAAGGAGTAAGATTACTTGGTTTTGAAGGGTTTTTTTGTCCCCAAACAATAACAGATAGAGCTGAACAAAGCCCGATCATCATTTCTTTCATGCGCATAGTTGTTGAAGAATCTGAATTTTCTGAATTTCACTGCAAAATTAAGGCTTTAAATTTGAAAATTAAAGAATTGGATCAGTTTTATGTAAGTATTTTTATAATTTAATACGAATTTTTATTTTTTGCTTTAAATACACGGTTTACATGGTATTTAAGGTTCATCACAATCCATCTTAAGTTTGGTGAAAATCTGGTCAAAAGCCTTAAACATTGTATCTTCTTCATCTGCTTCCGTTCTGAAGCTATGGTTTGCACAGTTGTGAAAAGCATTAATCAGGTCAATTAATGCATAATCAGCCTTTCGCTCATCATTCCACTTAATAGTAAAAGCATTCTTTATTTCAATACTGTTTTCTTCATTATTTTTAGTTTCAAATAAGCTTTTCCATACTGTATAGGTTTTCTCCTTATCATCAGTTGTTATCGCATCAATATATTCCTTACAGGTATTATAAAATATGCTTTTTTGGAGTGATTTAGGATCAGAATAGGCCATGAGAACTTCCTTTCTCAGCTGATATTCATTTCCTAAAAGCTGTTTAGCATCTGCTTGTTTCTTTTTCCAGACAGGAAGGTCTATTACTTTAAGATCATTAAGCTCTTTTTTTCTCTCCTGATATTCACTCTCCACCTGTTGCAAAAGTAAAGTGCTGTTGCTGCGAACCAGATCAAGTTTTGTGAGATTAAAAACAACCAGAGAAGAAAACGGAGACCAGCTCAAAGGATACAAAAGCTTGTAAGTACCATCTATTTCTTCTTTTTTATATTGTGAAGAATCAAAATATCCTTTGTTGTCACACCCGAAGGTCTGATAACTATATAGAACCAGTTTATTATTTTTTGCAGGGGCCTTTTGTGCTGTCATTACAACAGATACTGCGAGAGAAAGTCCTGTAAACAGTTTTTTCATCACCATAATAATTAAAAAAAATCAGTACTTTATTGAATTTCGGGTTAAAAATAAAACTTTAATTTTCAAATTTCACTGATAATTTTTAATTTTTATCCTTTCATTTAAATTATTATGATTCAGTTTATTTTTAGTAACCCCATATTCTATATTTGCATGGAGTAAAAAATGATCCGCCAATAGGTAGATCGTTTCTTAAGAAGGCTAAGCGGTTTTACCCATGCATTCGTAAGTATCAAATAGTATGTAAGAATTCAGAGACTTTGTATTTTCACGTTATGAATAGTTGCTCACTTCAATGAGGTTTTGATCCGGATCACGGAAATAAACAGATCTGATTTTTCCTAAAGCCCCTGTTCTGTCTACTATTCCTTCAATAATTTCCACATTTTTCTGTTTTAATTCTTCCAGTACATCATAGATATCTGTTTGAGAAATAAAACAAAGATCAGCAGAACCGCAGGTAGGAGACTGGGCTTTAGGTTCAAATTCCTTTCCTTTCTGATGAAGATTGATTTTCTGATTACCGAATGCTAAAGCCTTTCTGTAGCCTCCGAAAGTTATTACTTCAAATCCCATAATTTTGGTGTAAAATTCTATGGTTTTGTCTATATCGGCAACGGTTAATACAATATGATCTATATTATTTATTTGCATTGTTTTTCTTTTTCTTAAAATGATTATATTCGATTAAAATAATGATATGGATTGGGGATACTTTTATTTTCTTCTAGTTTTAATACTTCTTGCCTGGATAGCCTATCTTATAATGAGATTTTTCAGAAGATGGACAGTAAAAAGTGGTTATGGGATACTTTTAAATTTTATGATCTTTCTGATTTCATATTTTTCATTATTGTATATTACATTGCTTGTTTTCTTGTCTCATGTTTTTTTTGAGCGCTAAAGAAGGATGTTTCATATTCCGTTTTAGGACTAAGTAAGCGATTAAAAGATTGATTCCCAGAGCCAGCCATACATTGATGCCGTAGAAGAGGTCGTAATGATAGCGCCCTTCATTATAAAACAGATTTTTAATAATTCTAAATGTAATGGCAGTGGTTGTTACCGCATAGCTCAGCATCATATAATTTTTATGTTTTATCGTATCTCCTTTTTTTATGGAAAGTACAGCGATTATAGTGAAATAGGCCCAAAGAACATCCTGTGTCAAAAACCCGGCAATCCCGATTAATCCTCCGTTTGAAAATAAACCTAATATAAAGCAGACCGGAACATTGATGATAAGGATATTGTAAATATATATTTTACCAATGATTCTGTGAAGTTTTTTGTTTTCAGCTAAGAAACGGTTTGAAAACTGTGTTAATCCTGCCAAAAAGCAAAGTAATATCGAAAAAATGTGAATATAAAAACATGTTATCCAATACCGGTTGCCGATTACTTGTTGCTTAAAGGCCAGAAACCCTGTATTTTTTTCAAAAGCAGTATACTGGAAAATTGTTTTCAGCATTAGAACACTGAAAATAACAACTGAAAATAAAGCCAGTATTTTAATAACCTGTATTGTTACAGTTCTGATCATATATTAATATATTAAGAACATATATTTATTTTCCGGCTGCTGACGGATAAGAATTAGAGAATTCCTTTTAATCTCAGATGCTGCAACAGCATAATTGTTTTTGCATCCCGGATTCCTCCCGAATCAACCATTTGAAGGGTTTCTTCATAAGGTAGTTCCAAAACCTCAATATTTTCACCCTCTTCCTCAAGGCCGCCGCCATCAGTTACTTTCATATCATGAGAATATTCGGCGATAAAAAAATGAAGTATTTCCGTTACAGATCCCGGTGACATATAAGCTTCAAATATCTTTTCGACTTTAGAAATCTTATATCCGGTTTCTTCCTCAGTTTCTCTTTTGATGCAAGCTTCAGGCTGATCATTATCCAAAAGTCCGGCACAGGCTTCTATCAGCATACCGGTTCTATTTCCGTTGATATAAGTAGGTAGGCGGAATTGTCTTGTCAGGATCACTTTTCCGGAAGTTTTATTATAAAGAAGAATAACTGCGCCATTTCCTCTGTCATAAGCTTCTCTGCTCTGTGTTTCAGTGGTTCCGTCTTTTTTTATAATTGAATAAGTAACTTTGTTTAATCTGTACCAGTTGTCCGACAGGACTTCCGTTTTCAAAATGTTAATATCAGGATTTTGCATAGGGTATATCGTCTATAGTATAATAAATGTGGAGGCCTCTTTTTCTGGCAATTCTTACATCTTCATCAGCTCCCTTGGAAGCTCCCTCTATCCGGAGTACAGCATCACATTTTTCCAGAATTCCATGAGCTACAGGGTATTGTATTTCCTGCCACGCCTGATCCCCTATCTGGGTGGAACCTGCTAATTGTATTAAAGGAAGAGCCAGCCATTCTCCGATAACAGGAATATGACCTTTTCTGAAAATAGGTAATGCCGCTGCTTCAAGCTGTTGAAGGTTCTGCCGGATCAATTCCGGATCATCATTAGTTCCGCTGCGATAAGGACCTGCAATAAGTATAAGCATATATTTTTTTTTGAGTAAAATAACTGAACTTTTACAATATAAAAAATAAGATAGTTTAAGACTGGTAATTTTTTTGTTTACCGGTTTTAATCGCACTTAAAAATTCAGGAGTAATTCCCAGATAAGAAGCAATTTGTTTTTGGGTTACGCGTTGGGCAGCTAAAGGATATTTTTGTAGAAAATTATTATAACGTTCTTCTGCCGGAAGTGACAGATTTTCAATCGTTCTGAGCTGCTCCCTGATATAGGCATTCTGCATTAGAATTCTGAAGAATCTTTCAAATTTCGGTACTTTAAGATAAAGCTCTTCCAGATGATCTTTTGAAAGCTGCCAAATAACACTTTCCTCAAGAGCTTCAATATTCAGCATAGCCGGCTGATGATGAATATAACAAAACATATCCGTAATCCACCAGTCTGAAAGGGCAAACATAATCGTGGATTCTTTTCCGGATGTATCCATATAAAATGCCCGCAGAATTCCTGACTGAACAAAATTAATCTCTTTACAGATTTGTTCCTGCTTTAAAATCAGATCTTTTCGGGCCAGCTTTTTCTCTTTCAGTAAAGATAAAAAATAGGTCGTTTCCTGGGCCGTAAGCGATATATGTTTTGATATGTTTTTTAGGATTAAATTATTTTCCATAAAGAATTAATATTTATCTTCTGTTAAAAGATTTTTTAATGCTTCATTTAAACTCGGAAACTGAAACTTAAAGCCTGTATGCTGTACTTTTTCCGAAGAAGCTCTGGAGCCCTCCAGCACGGCAGAAGCAAGCTCTCCAAACATAAGTTTTAAAACAAAAGCAGGAACGTTGGGCATAAATAACGGTTTTCCTAAAATTTCAGCAATTGCTTTAGTCAGGTCTGTATTGGTAATATGCTGAGGTGAAACGGCATTATAAGCCCCATGGAGGGTAGGATGCTGCAGAGCAAACTCATAGACAGAACAGATATCATCAATGTGAATCCATGGCATATATTGTCTGCCGCTTCCCAGAGGAGATCCTACATAATAGCGGATGGGTGGGATCATTTTTTTTAATGCACCTTCTTTTTCGGAAAGAACTACTGCTGTCCGGATTTTAACCACTCTTTCAGCAAGATTATGCTCTTTAAAATGATCGGCAGCTCTTTCCCATAAAATAACGACTTCGCTTAAAAAATCATGTCCGGGTTTATCGTCTTCAGTAAAAATTTTTTCGCTGGTCATAGTTCCGTAAAAATTAATACCTGAAGCTGAAATAAAAGACTTAAGTTTAATTTCTTTCTTCTTTAAAACATTTCGGAGAAGGGCTGCGGAATCTACTCTGCTGGAGATCAGTTCTTTTTTTCTTTCATCTGTCCAGCGTTTCTCGGAAATATTCGCTCCGGCCAGGTGAATAATATGGGAGACATCTTCCAAAGCCGATTCATCTATCGTTTTTTTTCTGATATCCCATTCATATTCATTATCATGTTCTTTTCTCCGGGTAAGAAATCTTACACTGTATTTATTTTCCAGTTTTCTGGCCAGCTCGCGGGCAATCATACCGCTGGCTCCGGTAATCAGAACGATTTCTTTCATATTAATAGAGTTAAAATGGTGTAGGAGAGGTTAGGCCTGATTTTTTACAATCAGTACATAATCATCTTCCAGCAGTTTATAACCGTAATCATAAATAAACCTGTATTCAGATCCGTTTTTATATATTTTTATATTGGTAAAATAATCAAAGTCGAAACCGAAGCTGTCCAGTTTAGATTTTGTAACTTTTGTTTTACCATCGGTGTTTACTTCTACAAGGATACGATAATTTTTGCGGAGTTTATTATTGATATTCCGCATCAGATTATTGGAGTCTTTATTCTGTTTATTATTATAGGCATTTCGGCAGGCATCATTACAAAACTTTTTATCAGTCCTGCCGATAATTTTTTCGCCACATTCCAGACAGTTCATATTATTTATTTTGTGTGGTGATGGATGTGTCTTTTCTTTAATAATTTCATAAACCTGCTGTGGGAAGGGTAGCTTCTGTTGGAGGTTATATTATTAAAAAATAACGCGACAATCAGTAGTATGATACACCCTGATAAGACAGGGGAGAGGACGTACCAATATCCGAGTTCCGGAATTTTTCCGGTAGAGCTTACGGCAATCAGAGCTGTTGCACCACCAGGCGGATGCAGAGTTTTTGTATACTGCATCAACACGATGGAAAAAGCTACGGCTAACGGAGCAGAAAGCCAGATGATATCAGGGACAGTCTTATAGACTGTCACCCCCACAAGAGCAGAGAGAACATGTCCGCCCACCAGATTTCTGGGCTGTGCCAGTGGACTCTGAATGGCTCCGTAAATAAGAACGCTTGAGGCACCAAAAGAACCAATCAGAAAAATATTCTCAGTCTCTGCCAGAGTATGGGACTGAATAAATGCAATCAGCCCGATACCAAAAAATGCGCCCAAAAATGACCAGAAATGCTCTTTATAATCAACAAGCGTTTCTTTATAGATTACATACTTTGAGACTCTAAACGTTCTTTTAATGGTCTTCTTCATTTAGTCTTCTTTATTTTTTATAATTTGAATTAAATTTTCTACAAAAGGTTGGGTATATATTCCGTTTTCATCATAATCAGGGTCTAAAATAGTGATCTCAATTCCAAAGCATTTGGGATGATGAATCAGAGGTTTCAATATTTCTTTAAGGTCAGTATAATCAATTCCGTCTTCCATTCTGCTGTCTACAGCAGGCATAAGCTCATCTTTCAGAATGTCTACATCAAAATGGATGAAGAAACCATCCAGCTTTTTTTCGTTGACCAGATTCATAAAATCTTCGGCCGTTTTTCTGAGACCATTATTTCTCAGCTGTTCAAGATCAAAATAACGGACCTCTGAATTCATAATCTGGCGTACATATTCATCATCATCTGTCTCGGCATTTCCACAACAAAAGATATGTTCTTCAGAAAAGTAAGGTTTTAGCCCTTCAATATTCGTTAATTTTTCATGTCCGGTACCGGAAACAATAGCGAGATCCATTCCTGCTATACCTCCGGATTCTGAGAGTTCCGACGGAATAAAGTCGGTATGCCCATCAAGATAGAGAAGTCCGAAGTTTCCCTGTTTTTTCAATGCAATAGCATTACCTATTAAAATACTGCAATCGCCACCCAGAATGATGTTGAATGAATTTTCATGAGCATTTTCAAGGATGAGTTCAGCCTGTTTTGTTGCATATTCAATAATACGGTCTGCATTTCTGGTTCCTGTTTCTTCATCAAAATCCATTGTATATTCCGGCGCATTCAGTCTGAAAATATTGTTAGGATTCACACTTTTATGAAAACCGAACTTTCTGAGCCAGTCCGGAAGTTTTCTGACACCAGGCTCAGTCTCATGTTCCTTTTTTGTAAGTCCCAAATTGAGAGGAAACTCAAAAATATTGATGTCCCTTTTCATAAAAGAATTTTGACAAAGATACGGAATTATCCGTTTGCAAATGGATAATGAATTTTTAAAATAAGAAAAAACCTTTGTTGAATGATTGTTGCTTATTTTCTTTAAATCAGGTAGTTGAATAGTGTGAATCGTATGCTTTTAATTGCAATGTTTGTTAAATAATATCAATACATTACTGTTTATGTTTCATTTTTTCTTTGCCAAAGGATTCAAAGGCAAAGAACCTGTACATATTGGATATTTTAGTAAAACATCCAATATGTACAGGATAAAGGTTTCGAAAAATTACGTTTTGTTTTGTTTGTTTAATTCGTTGGCATTTGTGTTATTTATTAGTTATTTTTACTTTATAAATGGTTATTATTGAGTATGTATTATTTATTATATAGAAATAAATTAAATTTTTAAATCACTATATGGTGTTTTTTTTGTAAATTTGGTTAGAAAATAAAAAACATACCATGAAAAATTTTAATTTATTTATTGGCATTATTTGCTCTACATGGTGTTTTTCCCAGGTAGGGATTAATACATCAACTCCACAAAGCGTTTTAGATGTTACTTCTGCTAATTCGGCAGTCCTGTTAAGCCGGAATGCAAATCCACCTGCTAATGTTACCTCGCCGGTAGCCGGGATGATTATCTATGACTCCAATTTTAAAACATTGCGATATTATGATGGTACCCAATGGAGTACCGTAATATCATCACAAACTCTGACTACTGCAAACGAAGGAGTTGTCAAGCTCAATAGTGGAGCCGGAGTACAACCTACTTTTGCATTCAAAACATCGGGAGGGGTTCCTTTGAGTACTTATGAAAATATAACGTACCAGACTCCTATGAATCTTGCAACCGATTTTGCTCCTGCCCCTGCAACAAGCTGGCCGGAAAATATCGTATCTCCAGTACCTGCAGATTTCTATAATCCGACAACGGGAAGGTTTCTGGAAAACCCTATCGGTGGACAGGTTCATATGTGGAGAGTTATTGTAAATTACGCCAATAAAAATAATGGTTCAGTAGCATTTGTAACAGTAAACTTATCAAATCCGGTACCTCCTTCAACATTCAGTATAGATCAGACTGCAGTTGCTCCAAACGGAGTCACCTCAGGAGATCTTGTTTTCTATTTATTAACAGTTGCTGACCCTTTATCTATCGGAAGTGGTTATGTCATTAAAATAAAATCTGATACACCACTGGATGCAACCATTAGCAGTATAACAAGAGTTTCACAAGAAAAAGACTAAATTTTATTATTCACCAATTTTTTTATTAGATAAGTTTTTAAAGGCCAAAACAAACTGGAGAAGTTTGTTTTGGTTTTATATTGGAACTCCTCATAAAAACAGGAGATTATTAAGGGAATAACTCACAAACATAAGGGTGGAGAATACTTAGAATAAAAATATGATAATACATCTTACACTCAACAAAAAACGATACATATGGTAACACAAAAAGTTAAACCTGAATATACTTTAAAGATGTTTGAAGTATTGGGTGGAGTGTGGATTGCAGGTTGTGTAAAAACAGCTGCAGAACTGAATATTGCTGATCATTTATTCATTGGACATCAAAGTGTTTCTTCTTTAGCGGAAAAAACAAAATCAGACGAGAAAGCATTATACCGGATTATGAGGGCATTAAGCAGTGTCGGAATTTTTGAAGAACTTGAAAATAAAGTATTTGCACTGAATGAATTTGGAGCGGCCTTACAAAGTGATGTTCCCGGTACAGCTAAAAACTTTGTGCTTGCTATTTTAAGAGAACATTTTCCCTGCTATATGCAGCTTACAGATAACGTACAAGCCGGAAAAATTCCTTTTGATCATGTTCATGGAATGGGAATTTGGGAGTATTATAAACAAAATCCCGACGCCGGAACCAATTTTGGGAAAGGAATGACGGGCATGTCCGGTATGGAACTGGAAGGAATTCTTAATACATACGATTTTACACCATTTAATACCATCGTAGATATCGGAGGCGGAAATGGAGTAATGATGCATGCTATTCTCAATACAAGCCCCGATAGCTCCGGTATTATTTTTGACGAAGCCCATGTAACCGACATTGCGAATTCGCTGATTCCCGAAAATTTAAAAAGCAGATGCTCTGTAGCCGTTGGGAGTTTCTTTGACCAAGTTCCGGCTGGTGGTGATCTGTATACAATGAAATGGATTATGCACGACTGGAACGATAAGGAATGTATACGGATATTAAAGAACTGTTATGATGCAATGCCCAAAGGAGCTAAACTGCTCATTATTGACGCTGTAATTCCTGATGATTCCAGAAATAAGCCGCACGTTGCTAAAATTTTAGATATTGTAATGATGGCTGCTCTCACCGGAAGAGAAAGAACACTGAACGAGTTTCAAAAACTTATCGAAGAAGCCGGATTGAAATTTACCCGATTCATGGATATTGGCACAGAGGCTAAAAGTATAATAGAATGTGAAAAACAATAACAGAGAAAATAATATAAAAGAAAAGCTCAACATACTATGAATATTGTGTTGAGCTTTTTGATTTTTGATCATTATTCCGTAATATGGATCTGATAAATAGCTACAAGTCCTGATGTTACCGGTTGTTTGTTGTCCTGAAGATAATTTCCTGCCTTAAAATAAACAGATTCTGATTTCCAGGTGTTTCCAAAATTAAAGATCGTAGTCTGTTGGTTTATTTTTACCTGAACCTCTGAATTATTTTGTTGAATGCTGTACTCAAAAACCTGAGCTAGAGGTACTTCTTTCAAAAGGGTTATCCGCTCTTCATGGGCATTTATTTCCTTTTTAAACCCTGCCTGAATTTCTCCATTATTCCACCAGATCTTTAAGGCTTCGGTTCCTTTTGAATTACCGTGAATCTGTCCGATAATTATTTTTCCCGTACTCGGCTGTTGTAAAACCGCCATTTTCACGTGTAAACTGTGACTGTTTTCAAAATGCCATTCATTAATTTGCCGTAACTCTGTTCTTGGATAATGTGAACCCTGAGTGGGTTTTCCGTCGGAAGAACAAAAGAGACGAATGCTGTTATCCTTAGGTGAAAAATAAAAATTCTCAGAGGAGAATCCGGCAATTTTATCTCCCTTGATAATTGTGATTGAATTGTTTTTTTCAACAGGTAGCTGAAGATTAAAACCCCTTAAATCAAATATATTCTGAGGAACTGAAAGATGAATATTTTGTGCCTGTAAAAAACTGATAAACAGGGTGAATAATCCTGTTGTTGCAATGTTTCTAAAGTATGGCTTCATGGGATATAATAGTATTGATTGCTACTACTAATGTATGAACTTTATGATCAATTTCTATAAAAAATACCAAGACATTTGGTAAGTTTGTCAGAAATAAATAAGACATGGAGTTTTCACCATTCAATAAGATTGTCAAGCTTTGCCTGCAGGGGATGGGCATGGAAGAAAAAGAAAAACCAGAAGAAGCTGGCAGACTTTTTTTACAGGCATGGGAAGAAGCGGAAAATGATCATGAAAAATTTCTTGCCGCTTATTATATTTCCCGACATCAAAAAACAGCTTTTGATCGGCTGAAGTGGCTTGAAACAACCCTGAAATATGCTTTGAAAATAAATGATGACACAGTTAAAAGTGCTTTACCAGCTCTCTATATGAATATTTCCCAATGCTATGAGGAGCTGGGGAATCATGAGAAGTCCAGGCAGAATGTCCATTCAGGAATGCAGCTTAAAGGCAATCCGTCCGATAAGGGGCCTTTTTATCATGGAACAAAAGCTGATCTTGAAGTGGGAGATTTGTTGGTAGCAGGAGGAAATTCAAATTATAAATCTGAATTTAAAATGAATCATATTTATTTTACCGCATTGGTTAATGGGGCAGGGCTGGCTGCAGCATTAGCAAAAGGAGAAGAGAATGAGCGGGTGTATATAGTGGAACCGACAGGAGATTTTGAAAACGATCCTAACCTGACGGATAAAAAATTCCCCGGTAATCCGACTCGTTCCTATCGCTCTCAGGCACCTTTGAAAATTGTGGGTGAAGTAACGGACTGGGTTAAACCCAATCCGGAAGATTTACAAAGATTTCGGGATAAATTATCAGACAGCAAAGGTGAAATAATAAATTAAATATCTCAAAAACACACAATCTTCCTTTTGCAGAAAAAAGAAAGATTGTGTGTTGAAGAACAGGAAGTGTTATATCATAATCTCTATTTTTACATTGATATTACCCCGCGTAGCTTTTGAATAAGGGCAGGTCTGATGAGCTATTTCAACAACCTCTTTTGCCTCACTGAGAATCATATCAGGTAAGTTTACCTGTAAATGAGCCTGCAGGAAAAAACCGTCATCATTGGTAGCCAGATCTATTACGGTATGTACCGAAAGGTTTGAAGGAAGAGAAATTCCAATGTTAGAAGCGCTCAAATGCATGGCCCCGATAAAACAAGCCGACCATCCTGCGGCTAATAACTGCTCCGGATTGGTTCCGTTGCCTTTCGAACCGGGCGGAGTGAGTTCAATATCCAGTCTGCCATCGTTGCTTTTGGCTTCTCCATCACGTCCTCCTGTTACCAGTACATTTCCTGAATAAAGTACTTTACGAATAGTTACTACTTCTGTATTTTCTACTTCTTGAATTTTGTCAGATTTCATTGTATTAAATTTTAGGTTAAATTTTACGATTCTTTCTTTTAAAGTTTTTTTCTTAATGCTCTGAATGCATCCCTGATTTCGGTAGTGAAAACCTGTGGCTGCTCCCATGCTGCAAAATGCCCTCCTTTTAGCGCTTTATGATAATAATATAAAGTAGGGTAAGCTTTTTTTGACCAGGTCTCAGGCGCCTGGTAAATCTCATGAGGAAATACTGAAATGGCAACCGGAACTTTAATATCTTTTGTTTTCTGAGCTTCAGCACTGAAATTATTGTTATTGTTTTCCCAATAGAAGCGTGATGAAGATGCTCCCGTGTTGGTGAACCAATAAAGGCTGATATCATCCAGTATGGCATCCCGGCCAATTACATTTTCAGGATGAAGGTCACTTTCACTCCATTCAGCAATCTTTTCATACAGAAATGCGGCTAATGCACTTGGAGAATCAGAGAGCAGATAGCCTGTAGTTTGCGGTCGGGTTACCATCATCGCCCCATAAGCAGCATTTCTGCCAAAGAAAGTACTGAGAGTTTGATAAGCCTGTGTTTCTGAAGCGGTAAGCCAGGATGGAGGAGGATCTCCGGCATTAATAGGTTTTACAAGTTCGGAAGGAATAGTAGCCGGCATAGTCAGGTGGATTCCCAGAAGACCCGAAGGAGCCTGTCTTGCCAATGCATCTGATATGACAGAGCCATGATCACCACCTTCAGAAACATATTGTTTGTAACCCAGTCGTTTTACCAGTACATCCCATGCCCTTGCAACGCGGTCAGGGTTCCATCCCTGTTCAGTAGGAATTTCCGAAAAACCATATCCCGGAATGGCCGGAATGATAACATCAAAAGCATCACCTGCCTTACCTCCGTATTTAACGGGATTTGTCAACGGATCTATGGTATTGATAAATTCTAAAGGAGAGCCAGGCCAGCCATGAGTGAGGATAATAGGTAAAGCATTGGATTCTTTTGAACGGACATGAATAAACTGAATGTCAATACCATCAATTTTTGTGATAAATTGTGGAAGGGCATTGAGCTTTTTTTCCAATTTTCGCCAGTCATAACCATTCCCCCAATAGCTGATAAGTTCTTTTAGTTGGGAAAGCTGAATTCCCTGAGAAGCATCCTTTACGGTCTCTTTGTCCGGAAAACGGGTTTCAGAAATACGTCTCTGAAGTTCATCAAGCTGTGATTGCGGAATATTGATATGGAAAGGCCTGATGCTGGTATCAGATTGTGCGGATAGAGTTTCCGGACGGTTTTTTTGTGCCTGGGTAATAACAGTAATACTTAAAGTAAAAGTTGCTGCTAAAAGAACTGTGGAAATTGTCGTTTTCATTGTTGTATTATTTAAATTAGTATTTGTTTTCTTTTGACAGGACAAAATTATGTTCAGGAAAGTAACGGATAAACTGAGAATAAGCTTAAGCGGTCATTTTTCGGAATGGAACAGACATTAGAACAGGTGAAAGATAACTGAGGAACCAGATTTCTTAAAAGTTGAAATAATGTATATGTTTTTTTTAGTTATCTGTGTTTTTTAAAAAAAAATGTATCGTATTGATTTGTTTTGTGTGAATGATTTAATATTTTTACCCCAGACTAATTAAAAAAATAATACCATGAAAAAATTAACGCGTAAAGAATTAAAGAAGACAATGGCCGGAGAAAAATTACTTCCCGGAACAGGGATAGGATTAGATCCTGTTGGACCGGTTTGCGGAGGATCACAGTGTCCTGATGACAATTACAGATGTTGTTATCATCCGGTTGGAAACTATTGTAGCACCCAAGCTTGCAGATAATATTCACCCTCCATTCGGAGGGTTTTTTATTGGGGGCAGACTTTATTCTTTTATAGCTGTATATTTCTTCCGCTTCTTTTTCTTATTATAATCTTCTTTTTTTAAACAGACAATAAAAAAAACCCGACAACAAACGACTACAAATGAATTTAAATAGTTTATAACCGGCTGCTTTTTGGAGAGATCACAATCTTTGCAACAGAGATTTGAGAAAAAAGTGAACGTCTCTTATCTGAATAATTAATCTTTAAAATCTAAACGTTATGTCACTAAGAAACAAAGTAACATTAATTGGTTACACAGGTAAAGAAGTTGAAATATTAAATTTCGACAACGGGAATCTAAAAGCAAGTGTATCTTTAGCTACCAGCGATCATTACACAAATGCTAAGGGAGAAAAAGTAGAAGAAACGCAATGGCACAATCTGATTGCTTTCGGGAAAGTTGCGGAAATCATGGAGAAATATGTACCTAAAGGAAAAGAAATTGCCATTGAAGGCAAACTTACCTACAGATCATATGATGATAAAGACGGAATGAAAAGATACATTACGGAAATTCGTGTAGATGAGATTCTGTTATTGGGCGGTAAATAATACTAAAAACACAAATGATGAAAGTAAAAGTTTTTAAAGTAAGGCTTCCTGAAGAATTTCTTTATAAGGATCAAAAAGTACTTGACGATTTTCTGGAAATGAATGAGATTATAAAAGTGGAAACCGCTTTTGTAAACGATGAATGCTATTGGTCTGTCATATTGTATTTTGAAGTGCTGAGTCTGGCGAAGAATACAGTAAAAGAACCAAAAGAGGTTAAATATTCTGCTGAAAATGATACTTTAAGTTTTGATGAAGAAAAGATCCTCGAAGCATTAAAGCTATGGAGATCTCTTAAGGCAAAGGAACAGAATCTGCCGACTTATTTTATTGCAAGCAATAAAGAACTGGTATCTGTGGCAAAGTATAAACCTGCTAAAAAAGAAGAACTGCTGGAGATCAAAGGTTTCGGAAAACATAAGATTGAAAATTATGGCGAAGAAATACTGGAAATTCTTGAAAGTGTCTGATTTTTTGAAATTAATGTGCAAATAAGAACGAGGAGCCGGAGAAGATTACTTTTTCGGCTTTTTATGCTGTGTAAAAGTCCTTGCAATTCCTTACTTTTGCAATACTTATCTGTATTATGATAATCTTTGAAAAGATTTAGTATCTGAACTTTTCTGTTTTCATGATTTATATTTTAGGATAGGTACAGACAATTAAATTATAATATCATCTATCAATTATACAATGAAGCCAAGTTTAGCAAAAGGGACGAGAGATTTTACAGCACAGGAAGTTTCCAGAAGAAAATATATTATCAATATTTTACAGAATAATTTTGAATTATTCGGATTTCAGCCATTGGAAACCCCAAGCTTTGAAAACCTTTCTACATTGACCGGAAAGTACGGAGAAGAAGGTGATCGTTTGATCTTTAAAATTTTAAATTCAAGTATCAACGAAGCCAGAGAAGATAAAAAAGAACAAATGCTTCATGATTTTCAAAGAGCATTAGAAAAACCTTTCAGTTCAGAAAATCTTACTGATAAAGCACTTCGTTATGACCTTACTGTGCCTTTTGCGAGATTTGTAGCCATGAATCACGGGAAACTGACCTTCCCGTTCAAACGTTCTCAGATCCAGCCGGTATGGAGAGCAGACAGACCACAGAGAGGAAGATTCAGAGAATTTTATCAGTGTGATGCAGATGTAGTAGGAAGCGAAAGTCTTCTTCAGGAAGTGGAGCTGGTTCAGTTATACTTAAAGTCTTTTGCAGATTTAGGAATTTCAGTAACCATTCACATGAATAACAGAAAAATCCTTTCCGGACTTGCTGAATATGCTGGGATCACAGATAAACTGATTGATTTTACCGTAGCTTTAGATAAACTTGACAAAATCGGAAGAGACGGCGTCGTGAAAGAACTCCTTGAAAGAGAAATTTCTCAGGAATCTATTGATAAACTTGATTTCCTGTTCAGTCAGTCAAATGATGCTCTGGAAAACCTTTTGCAGCTTAAAGAAAAATTTGATGGCAATGAAATCGGACTAAAGGGAGTGGAAGAACTGGAATTTGTTCTTACACAGTCTCTAAATCTTGGGGTTAATATGCAGAATCTGGTGTTTAATATCACGCTGGCAAGAGGATTGGATTATTATACCGGAGCCATTTTTGAGGTGAAAGCAGATGAAGTGGCGATGGGCTCTATCGGCGGAGGTGGAAGATATGACAACCTTACAGAAGTGTTTGGTGTTAAAAACATTCCTGGAATCGGAATATCATTCGGATTAGACAGAATTTATCTTGTAATGGAAGAATTGAACCTTTTCCCTGAAGAGGCTTCAGCAACTATACAATATCTGTTTGCTAATTTTGGAGGAGAAGAAACTACTGAAGCTTTGAAACTAATCATGCAGCTTAGAGCAAAAGGTATTTCTGCTGAACTTTATCCTGAAAGTGCCAAAATCAATAAACAGTTTACCTACGCTGAAAAGAAAGGTATTAAAAACCTTGTTTTCTTGGGCGAAGAAGAAATTAAAAACAATACGGTTACTTTTAAAAATCTCGAAGCTGGCGAACAGAAGACCATTTCTTTAGATGAATTTTTAGGGTAACAGATCCAATAAAATCGGATCCGGATATCGCACGGCCTTTTTGTAAGAGCTGGCTTTGGGAACCGCAGCAATTTCCAAAGATTCGGTTTTATCCGGAATTTATATCAGAAATATTCAACCACAAAAAATCCTTTTGTGGTTGATTTGCTTCAGTGATCATAAGTTTTGAGGCCTTTCATCTTTAAAATCGGTTTAGAATTTGTAATTTGGATCGATAATAAAACAGAGTAGAGCGATATTCTACTTTTATAAAAACTTTTAAACATAAAAACCAAATGAATACAGTTTGTGCATTGTGCGGAACTCCGCTTACCCCTACAGATATGCTTATCGGCAGAAATAAACTTGCTGACGGCGGTTATTTATGCACGGGATGCTTTAATAAAGCTATTCATATCAACAGAGACCTAATCAATACACTGGATCAGTATTATTTTGCAGAAATTACAGGAATGTTTCTTAAAAGTAAAATGGATGCCGGTTCAGCTACAGGAAGTAATCATTATCAATATGATGCCCCTACCAGACTTGATGAGATTAAAGATCAGATTGTTGCTCTTAATGCAAGATTGAGCGTTTTGGCGAATGAAGAAGTGAATGAACTGGATAAAGTGCTGGATGGAAATGAGAATCTTTTAGCGATCGCCGAATGTATATATCTTCAAAATAAAAGAGAGGGGATTATTTTTGCAACGCCCAGAAGAGTCGTATTTATTGATAAAAAGATTTTAGGCGGCATTGTCAGAAATGAATTTCCTCTTCAGGAAATTATTGCGATAGATCATGCCGAGAGTCTTTTGTATTCTGTCTTAAAAATCAGTATTAAAGGAGCTTTAGCCGAATTTAAACTGCACAACAAAAACGACGGAAGAGGCTTTACAAATATTCTAAACAGAAATTTCTCTTATCAAAATCAACCTAATGAGCCTTTAAGACAGGATACCAGGCCATTACAGGCATTTACTCAGGTTATTCCGGAACTTGTTGAAGAAAATGTTTTTACGACAGGTAAAGATAGCTCTGATACTATTTTTGAACAGTTAGAGAAATTAGGAAAGCTAAGAGAAAGCGGTATTTTGACAGAGGCTGAATTTGCAGAACAGAAAAAGAAGCTGTTGGATAAATTATAAAAAAAAGAAATGAGTAATACTTGTTCATTATGTAATGCAGAACTGACTTCTCTGGATACTCTTCTGGGAGAAAATAAACTTTCTGATAACGGTGTTTTGTGTAATAAATGCCTGGAAAAAGCGAGTACAGTCAATCAGGAGTTATTGTCTGATCTTCATCAGTTCAGTATTGATGATATTAAAGTCTTGTTACAGAAAGAAACAGTGCCGGTTCGGGACTTGATAAGGACAGAACAAAATCTCCCTATTGCCACATCATATTCACAAAATATTTCCGATGAGGAATATAAGCGAAGAAAGAGAAAAATAAAAAATGAACTTGAAAAGCTGAATGCTAATTTGTCTGTTTTTACGAAAGGTGAAATTAAAGAACTTCCTTATCTGATTTCCGAAGACGAAAAGATTATTGCAATTACAGATGCCCAATTTATTAATACACTGGATGCCGGAGTTTTGCTGGTTACCCCACTGAGGATGCTCTCTGTATCGAAAGCTATGTTTGGAAACGCAAAAATTAATGAATACCCGAATCTCTCGATTAAGGAAGTGAGTTTTGTTACCGATCCGAAATCACCGGTCATTAAAATTCATTTAGACGAAAGAACGGTAGAATTTGAATGTTATTATGATAAAGAAGATGCAGTAAAATTTTATGATATTATAAAGACGATTTACAATTCTTCTTCAATGCAGGCTCAGGAAAGAGCTGATACAGTGAAAAAAGTAGATCCGGCAGTAATTTTTGATCAGCTTGAAAAATTAGGAAAACTAAGAGAAAACGGAATTTTAACGGATACAGAATTTACAGAACAGAAGAAGAAATTATTGGCACAGCTTTCATAATAAATCAACTCAGTGTCATGAAACCAAAAGTGTCTGCAGAAATAATTGAAAACTGGCTGAAAGGATGGTCTTTATCAAGAGAACTGCCTTTTGCTGTCAAGTATAAATCCGGTTTAAAAGTAGAGGTTGGATATGAAAAACAAAAAGAACGCTACGTTTTTCCAGATCTTAATTTAGATTTTTTTCAACTGGCTGATTCAATTGAGGAAGCCTGGATCTATCTGAAAGTCTGTGCTGCTGCGGATCAGTTGACAGGAAAAATTCCCGAAAGATGGAAGCTACAGCCTCAGGGATATATGATGACCTGTTTTCATCCTATGAACTTTCCCAAACTCAACCTTCCCAAAGGGTACCGCGTAGAGTATTCACAAAAAGGATTCGTTTTTGAAGTGAAAATTATTGCTGAAAACGGAGAACAGGCTGCAATAGGTTATGTCGTGCTGACTGATGATCTTGCAGTATATGACCGCATTGTCACAGGAAAAAATCATCAACGGAAAGGTCTTGCTTCTTTTGTACTTAAAGAACTTGAGAAGATTGCTTTATCAAGAGGTTTTTTCAATAATTTTTTAGTAGCAACGGAAGTAGGAAAATTATTATATGAAAATTTAGGATGGAAAGTCTATAGTCTATATACTTCCATTGTTATTGAAAAATAATTTTCTTGTTGAAAAATATGAAGCAGAATTATTTGGTGAGCAGTTCAAAGAATTCATAAGGGCTCCGGATGGATATTTTTTTTAAAACGGGAGACGGTTTTAGGTCAGCTGGGAAGATTAAAAGAAAAGGGTGTTTTAAACAAAGACGAATTTAACGAACAGAAAAAAGCTTCTTAATCTTTTACGGTTAAAAGCAAAACAAAAAAATATGGAAAATTACTTAGAAATTAATAAAAACTCATGGAATGCCAAAGTTGAACCTCATCTGAAGTCAGATTTTTACTTTGTAGATGAATTTTTAAAAGGAAGAAACTCTTTAAATTCCATAGAAATGGAACTTTTAGGAGATATAAAAGATAAAACGATATTGCATTTACAATGTCATTTCGGACAGGATTCTATCTCGTTATCCAGAATGGGCGCTAAAGTGACCGGTATAGACTTATCCGATAAAGCTATTGAAGCCGGAAGAGATTTAGCACAGCAATGTGGTACTGATACAACATTTATTTGCTCAGATGTATATAACCTTCCCAATATTCTGGATCAGAAGTTTGATATTGTATTTACCAGTTACGGGACCATAGGCTGGCTTCCTGATCTTGAAAAATGGGCAGAGGTTATTCACCATTTTCTGAAACCAGGCGGGCGGTTTATCATGGCTGAGTTTCATCCTGTCGTATGGATGTTTGACGACGACTTTACAAAAGTAGCCTATAATTATTTTAATGAAAAGCCAATTGTAGAGACGTATGAAGGAACCTACGCCGATCAGTCTGCACCCATCGTCCAGAAATACGTCATGTGGAATCATTCTCTGGCAGAAGTATTGGATAATCTGATTAAAAAAGATCTTGAATTGGAGGCTTTTCAGGAATTTGACTGGTCTCCTTATCCATGTTTCAGACATGTGGAAGAATTTGAAAAAGGGAAGTGGAGAATCCCGCAGTTCGGAAATAAAATGCCATTAGTATATGCGTTGATTGCAAATAAAAAAGAAGACCTCTAAAGGATATTATATGGTAAACATCAAAAAAGTCATCGTTTATGGGACGATGACTTTTTCTATATATGAATGTTAAAAAAAACTACTTTTTGTTTTTTAGCTTAAAGAATCTTCAGCTTTTGTTTTTACCTCATCAACTTTATTCTGAACCTGGGAAGCAACATCATTTGCTTTATTTTTAAAGTCATTTCCCCATTTATTAAGATTATCTTTTGCCGTATTGATTTTATCTTTCACAGCCTGCTGATCTTCAGGACTTGAATTTTTATATTTCCAATAAGCTAATGCACCTAATCCTAGTAAAGCTAATAAGCCTTTTGCTTTGTTTCCCATGATTTCTATTTTTTTAAGATATTAATATTAAAATTTGTTATTAGTAAACATGTAAAATACGTGCCAAAAAAATAAATAGAATTATAAAAAAATGTTAAAATTAAGAAAAGGTTTCAAAATTTTCACCGTCAAAACTTGCAAAAACCATAGTGGGATAGGAATCCTGATGATACACATTGCCGTCTTTATCAATAGCGATAGCCCCTGCAAATCCATCAATGGTTTTAAGCTCATTAAATGTTTTATGAAAAGCTGTTTCAAGGCTCATCCCGTCTGTGACTCTTGTTACGATCTTGGCGGCTGTGGCATTGCTTACGATATCTTCACCTACACCGGTACAGCTTACTGCACAGAAAGCATTTGCATAATTTCCGGCTACGGTGGCTGAATCAGAAATTCTCCCCGGAATTTCAAATCCTTTTCCTCCGGTAGAGGTAGCAACTGCCAGGTTTTGATCTTTATCAATAGCAACACAGCCTACTGTTCCTTTTCCACCATTGGTAAGTTTGGCTTCGTATTCTTTTCTTCTCTGTGGGATTTCTGTAGAAAAGTTTTCAAAACCATGTTCTGTAGCATAGATCTTAGCTCCTTTGCCGCCTAAAACTCTGTCATCTTCCTTAATCAGGTCTTTTGCCACAAATACAGGGTTTTTTACATCCTGAATATTGATGACTCCACTTAACTTTTGAATATTTCCATCCATAATTGCGGCGCTCATCCGTATTACACCGTCACTCTGGATTTGAGAACCTATACCTGCATTATACAAAGGATCATCTTCCAAAAGAGAAACCGCATAAGCAACCGTATCAAAAGCAGAATGGGTCTGAAGATATTCGAATGCTTTTTGAGCAATACTTTTTAAGGATTCTTGTTTTGCTGTTTTTACCTCATGGCTTTGATCACTCTCTGAGAAAAAACCTCCGTGGATGATGATTTTCATAGTAAAGATGGGTTTCGTGTTTATTGACTTTGTATTTATTATTAATTACTAAGTCATAGTATTAAATAAGAAGAAAAGATATGAATAAAATTCATACCCTGTAATTGGGTGTTGAAAGATCTTTTTTAATTCAATTTCGGTTCTCAAAACGGGGCAGTTTTATACTTATTTATCCTGGGGTATGGGATTAAACTGTGAATTTTCAATAGTCAGTGTCTTTGTAGTAAGATCATAATGATCGTTCATAGACATGACATGAACGGTTAAGTTGTCAATTGAAATAGGTTCCCCGAGGTTGATATTCGTAAGGTTGGTGTCTTTAATAAATCTTCCGTCCACTAAAATGACAAGTCCGGATCCTACGGCAGTCATCACATCATTATGAATGTAAAGCCCCGTGTCTTCACCAAGCCCGATTCCCAAGGTTCTCGGATTATTTACTACAGCCTGGAAAAGACGCCCGATTCTGCCTCTTTGTACAAAATGAGTGTCAATAATCACGTTATCGATCAGCCCTAATCCCTGTGTCGTTTTAATTTCTCCTTTTAATAATGCTTCAGAACTGCTTCCCTGATAAATCATATTTTCCGAGGCTGCTGCTGCTCCCGCAGAAGTTCCGGAATAGATGAAATCCTGTTCCTGATATTTTAATAAAACGGTATCATGAAATCTTGTTCCACCGAGAATAGAAGTCAGTCTCAGCTGATCTCCTCCAGTAAACATCATCACATCAGCCGCATTGGCTCTTGCTACCATGGCATCGGAATTAGCTTCTTCACGGTTATGAATATCAAGAATGTTTACGTTTTTAGCTCCCAGGAACTCAAAGGCTTTTTTATATTCAGTACCTACAATCTGTGGAATCTGTGAAGCGGTAGTTACGATTTCGATTACAGAATCTTCCTTGTATTTTGATTCATTGATAATCTTTCGTAAGATTCCCCGCTCAAAAAAGTTAAGGTTCTTTTCGATATTCTGATCATAATCGGTTTCTGCAAAACTCCCTTTGTTTACAGCTCCTCCGATAACTATTAATTTTCCAACAGGTTTAGTCATGGTACAAAATTAAAAAATAATTAACATTAGTTGGCGAAATTCGTGCCATCTTTAATTGGTTTTTAGTGATTTAAGAATGTTAATTAAAATTAATTTTTTTTTAATAAATCTTTAAATGTGGTATAGTTTCGTTTAGGGTTTTACATTATCTTTGGCTATAAAAGGAGTTATTGTTAACTGTTTAAATGCCAATAGACTATGAAAATCGAAAAGATTCAGGCACTACGGGGTCCTAATATCTGGAGTATCAGAAGAAAGAAACTGATACAGATGAGGTTAGACCTTGAGGAAATGGAAAATTATCCTACCAATAAGATTGATGGATTCAGGGAAAGGATTGAAAAATTAATTCCATCACTATTCACTCACAGATGTTCAGAAGGAGTAGAGGGTGGTTTTTTCCATAGAGTGGAAACAGGCACCTGGATGGGGCATGTTATTGAACATATCGCTTTGGAAATCCAGACACTTGCCGGAATGGATGTTGGCTTCGGAAGAACCCGTGAGACCAAAACTCCCGGTGTATATAATGTTGTATTTAATTATATTGAAGAGAATGCCGGAATCTATGCGGCTGAAGAGGCTGTGAAAATTGCAGAAGCTTTAATTGCAGGAGCAGAATATGATCTGAATGCGTGTATTCACAGATTGAAAGAAATCAGGGAACGCGTGCGTCTCGGACCTTCTACAGGAAGTATCGTAGAGGAAGCAGCTTCTAGAAAAATACCATGGATAAGATTAGGAACCAATTCTCTGGTACAGCTTGGCTATGGTGTGAATCAGGAACGTTTCCAGGCAACGATTACAGGAAAAACCAGTTCTATTGCTGTAGACATCGCATGTAATAAAGAATTAACCAAGAAAATGCTTCATGACGGGGCAATTCCTGTTCCCATCGGCGATCTGGTGGTGGACGAGGAGGGGTTACAAGCCGTTATTAAAAAAATTGGATATCCTGTTGTTCTGAAACCTTTAGACGGGAATCATGGAAAAGGTTCGTCTATTAATGTGAACGATTGGGAAGTGGCCAAAACAGGATTAGATCATGCTCAGAAGTATTCCAGGAAGGTAATTGTTGAGAAATATATTACAGGATATGATTTCAGAGTCTTGGTGATTGATAATAAAATGGTTGCAGCAGCAAGAAGAGTTCCTGCTCATGTAGTGGGTGATGGTGAACTGAATCTTCAGCAACTTATTGAAAAGGAAAATAAGGATCCGAGAAGAGGATATGGACATGAGAATGTTCTTACTGAAATTGAAGTGGATAAGGATACTTTAGAATTACTGGATAAACTTCAATATACCCTTGAAACTGTACCCCAAAGAGGAGAAGTGGTATATCTGAAATCAACAGCAAACCTTTCAACCGGCGGAACTTCAATAGATGTTACGGACATGGTGCATCCGGAAAATATTACCATGGCAGAGAGGATTTCAAAAATTATCGGGCTGGATGTTTGTGGTATTGATATTATGGCTGAAAATCTGACACAGCCTTTAAAAGAAAGTGGTGGTGCCATTATAGAAGTTAATGCGGCTCCCGGATTCAGAATGCATTTGGCGCCAAGTGAAGGGTTGCCCAGAAATGTAGCTGCCCCAGTGGTTGATATGCTTTATCCGCAAGGAAGACCGTTTACAATTCCGATTATTGCTGTAACGGGAACCAATGGAAAGACAACCACAACAAGACTGATCTCCCATATTGTTAAAAGTAATGGATACAGAGTAGGATTCACTACTTCGGACGGTATCTATATCCAAAATACAATGTTATCGAAAGGGGATACTACAGGACCGCTTTCTGCAGAATTTATTCTGAAGGATCCTACCGTAGAATTTGCTGTTCTTGAAACAGCGAGAGGCGGTATTCTACGTTCCGGATTAGGATTTTCACAATGTGATATCGGTGTTTTAACCAATATTGAAGAAGATCATTTGGGAATGAATGATATTCATACATTAAAAGATCTTACCAAAGTAAAAAGAGTAGTGCTGGACAGTGTAAAGAAGAATGGCTGGAGTGTTTTAAATGCCGATAATGAATATTCTATGAAGATTGTGAACGATCTTGATTGTAATGTCGCGATTTTCAGTATGGATGAGAACAATCCTCACGTTGTGAAATTTGCAAAAGAAGGAAAAATTACCTGTGTATATGAAGAAGGTTTTGTAACCATCAAAAAAGGTGACTGGAAGATAAGAATAGGGAAAGCAAAAGATTTCCCGATCACCATGGAAGGTAAAGCCAGATTTATGATTGAAAATATACTGGCGGCGAGTCTTGCAAGTTACCTTCACGGGTTTGGTATTGAGGATATTTCCAATTCTTTAAGAACATTTATTCCAAGTGCACAACTGACACCGGGAAGGCTGAATGTTTTTAAATTTAAAAACTTTAAAGTGCTGATTGACTTTGCTCATAATCCATCCGGATATGAGGCAATTGAAGATTACCTGAAGAATATTGAATCTACAAAGAAAATAGGAATTATTTCCGGCGTTGGCGACAGAAGAGATAATGATATTAAAGAATGCGGAAAAATTGCAGGAAGAATGTTTGACTACATTATTATCCGGAATGAAAAACATCTGCGAGGAAGAACGGAGGACGAAATAAACGGTTTAATCATAGACGGAATCAATGAAGCCGGTAAAGAGGTGAGCTACGAAATTATTCCTAAAGAAATTGAAGCTTTAAAACATGCAATAGGAATGGCTGAGGAAGGTACTTTTATTACCGCTTTAAGTGATGTGATTTCTAATGCTATTGAGCTGGTTCAGGAATATCAGGCAAGAGAACTGCTTGAAGATGATAGAATATAAACAGACTAACGAGGAATTTCCTTTAATGAATAAAAAGATGGTGACTGAGATTTTCAAGGTCGCCATTTTTTATAGGTTTTCCCAGGTTTTTCTTATTTCTATCATTTTCATCAGATAGAAAAGTAAAGGAACCAGCTCCAATCTGATGTTAAAACTAACAGAAGGAAATGTAAAAGGAGCAATAATCATCATGAAGATGCAGATTAGAATACCTGAAACAGCATCAATGATTCCGACCTTTGGTCCCCATTTCTGCTCAAACCAGAGTCCATAGGAGACAATACCTTTGAAAATAAATAAAAAGCAGATGAAGAGCCCGGCTGCTGAATAAGGATGATCTGCCCTGATTCCGTATAGGGATAAAGAAGAATTGGTGATTAAGAAGCCTGTTAACAATAAAATTACACCTGCTGTTCCGCCTATTAAAAAGAACCATAGGAAAATTTTAATCCATAATGGTAATAAGCTTCGCCTCCGTACAATATTATTTTTTGTATCAAACTCGTCAAAATTTGATTTTTCTTCCATTGTATTTTAATTATGATTACCCGAAAAAAGCATTGGAACTTCCGATCCAGATTGCATCCTTTTTGTTAAAGTCTACATTTACCATCGCCGCTTTAGTCATTCTTCCCAGATTCTCAAGCAGGATAGGGCGTTTATCCTCTTCTCTCCAGATATAGAGTAAACGGATTTCTGCTTTTGAAAAATCTCCGTTAATGTCTTTACATATTGGTTCGTAATGTACTTTTCTCTGCAAAATATAATTTTCTTTATCCGTAATAGCCTCTGTAATATCCCGGGTAGGGCTTAAATTAACTCCGTTTCCTGCAAAGGAAAATAAAGGTTTTAATACAAAATCTTCAAGGTTTTCATGATCCGGAAATTCATGCAGAAAATAACTCTTAGGAACATACTGATGCTTTAATAGCGGAAGAAGGAACTTAGATATTTTAAAAAACCAGTTGGGATGGGTTATCCATTTTACATCTGCTTCTTCACGGAAGTTAAACTCAGTACTGAGTCCGGAAATATGATCAAGCTCGTCAAAGATAACACGGTTATAGATTCTTTTGATTTCAACGCGCTTTCCGTTATTCTCATAAAAGAGCTTCTTGCCTTCTTTTTTTACCTTGGTTAAGCATACTGTTTTAATACCCAATAATCGTTCTGTTAATGCAAAATCTATTGCTGTCTTTTGGTTTTCAGGGAAAATTTCAAGTAAAATAACATTCTCAGGGTTTTCATCGCCAACAATCAAATCTTTTAAATAATTTTTAAAAGTTTCATGAGGCATTGGATTCCTGATCTCTGCAAGAAAAGGATAGACTTCACAAAATGTGTCTTCGAAAGTTTTTTGAAATGCATACAGTGAAGGGAAAGCCTGTAATTCGATTAATTGTGGTTCTATTTCTCCGTTTTCACTTTTACATACTCCGAAATCTATGGTAAAGAAATGAGGCTTATCTGTGTCATTAGGCACTCTGCAGTTCTCAGGGATTGCTTTTTGGAAAAGCGGTGCAGGAAGTTTGCTGATCTGGCTGATAATGCTTTCACTGGCATTAAGAAGTTTAGCTTCAAATTCTTTAGTCAGTATAATGGGGCTTTCTGAAATCCTGAAAGCAGGTGCAATACCACTTTTTTGCTGCAAAATATCTTTAACCTTCTGGTATTTTTCTTCAGAGAATTCCCGGTTAAATTGTTGTCTGTATTTTGAGATCATATTTTTTCTTTTGTGGTGTTAAAAAATCGAACACTGCTGTCCGATTGTTATAGTAAGGAAACTGGAAGAGATAGGTTACTGAGGATCCTAATAAAAATTTAAATCCAGTAATGCCTGAATCTGAATTTAAGGAGCTCGGAAGCTTTTGGGATTAATAATGACTTCCATTCTTCTTTCGTCTGCTTTCTGTATTTAGGCCAAAGATTCGCTTTTCTTTATAATATGTTGTTTGGCAAACTGAAGGAATCTTGGAAGGATCTCATTTCGGGTCAGAATAATTTTGTCATCATCGTCTATCCTGTCCATGGTTTCAAGGTATTTTTCCATTCCGAAATTTTCGATCATCGCTTCTTTATTTTTCTCATCCTTAAGGTTTTCAATTAAAGCTTCGGGGCTGGCTTCGGGATGAAACTGGGTACCAAAGATCTCTTCAGAAAATCTCACGGCCATAATCGCTCTTTCCAGATTGATGTGCGGACGGAATTTCTCAATAGCTACGATTTCCATTCCCAGTCTTTCAAGCTGGGTATGATCAGGTTCAATGAACTGATATGCTCTGGAATCTACTGCATAAAAAGGATCCGGAAGGTTTTTAAATAAGAATTCATCTCTGCCTTCTTTGGTCTTATGAACCGGCATTACGCCAAAAGAATAGGATTTTCTTTTGTTAATATTTCCAAGCTTCCAATGAATACTTGCCAGTTGGAATGAATGACAGATCAGAAACAGATATTTTTTATCTTCATTATTTTTGTTGTGTTCAAAAACAGAATCTAAGAAATGGGCGAATCTGTTTTCCCATTCAAGGCCTTCTCTGTGGGGGTCACCCGGACCGCCTGAGGAAATAAAAATATCAAAGCCTCCGATTTCAGGTATTTCATTTTTAAACCTTACATCAAATGTCCGGATAGCTACATTTTCTTCAGAACTCTGCCGGAATGCCTCAGAAATTTCTTTAATGTTTCTGAAGCCCTGATTGACATGGTTATTATTCATATCTAACAGAGCAATTCGAATATCTTTCATTACATCATATTTTTTGTAAAGTTATCAAAATATTATGAAGCAGGTTCGCCATGGGTGATGCCGTATTCAGTTTCTGAGATCATATAATCTACCACTTTTGTCAGATCACCGGTTTCTTTGAATATTTGAAGCTGTCGGTCTGCACCTGTCCCGTTTTCCAGAATTTTCCAGGCATATTCCACTTCTTTTCTGCACCCCAAATCGTCTACCACATCATCAATAAACTCTAAAAGCTCTTTCAGTAAATGTGGATAAGGAACAGATTCTTCTTTTCCGAAATCAATCAGATGAGCTTCGATACCGCTTTTGGAAGCCCGCCATTTATTTTCATTCAGTAGCAGTCGTCTGTAACTTCTGAAACTTAAATTTTGCCGGTGGAGTTTGTAGATTTTAGCCACCAGACTCTGCATAATAGCAGCAAGACAAACTGTTTCATCAATTCTTAACGGCATATCGCAAATCCTGAATTCGATGGTAGGATAAAACGGATGAACTCTCAAATCCCACCATATTTTTTTTGCATTATCAATTGTTCCTGTTTTTATCAGAAGATCTACGTAACTGTCGAATTCAGCCAGAGAATTGAAATAACTGGGAATACCGGTTCTTGGAAATTTTACGAAAATTTCCTGTCTGTAAGATTTAAAGCCGGTATTCCGTCCGATCCAGAAAGGTGAATTGGTGGAAAGAGCATAGACATGAGGCAGGAAATAACGCATTACATTCTGAATCCTGACACCCTCTTCACGGTTAGGAATGCCAATATGAACGTGAAGTCCGAAAATAAGATTTTCACGGGCAACATCTCCCATATCATCAATAATTTTAATATATCTTTCTCCCTGGGTAATATTGTTGGCTGACCAGTGAGAAAACGGATGTGTTCCGCCCCCGGAAACACGTAGTCCCTGTTCATGGGCAATATTAATGAGGTGTCGCCTTAAACCCGTTAATTCAGCTCTTGCTTCCTGAATATTCTGACAGATTCCCGTTTCCATTTCAATCATGGATTCGTGCATTTCGTGTTTCAGGTTTTCACTTAAAACCGCTTTGCCGCCTTCAATGATTTTTGAAACGTGAGAAATCAGATCCCTGCTTTCAACATCAATGATCTGATATTCTTCTTCGATTCCGATAGTAAACTGATGATGCATTGTATTGTGTTTTTTATTTTTTCAATATTATTTGATGGAATCCTTCACAAAAGTTCCCCATGTGATATTAGGTTTTCCGGGAATGTATTCTTTTGCTTTTTCCACGGCCAGCTTTGCTGCATGTTCTATGATCCATGCAAAGTTTTCTTCCCCTACGGAATTTCTGTCTGCATCAGGTGCCGGATTGCAAAAATCTATAGCATAAGGAATTCCGTCTCTTACCGCAAATTCTACTGTATTGAAATCATAACCTAATGCCTCATTCATTTTGATCGTATAATCATGAATAGTTTTTAACAGCTTTTCCCGTTCAGCTCCTTGTGTCTGATGAGTAGTTGCATATCTCAGGTGAGGCTCATTTCTGGGCTCATAAGGCATAATATGAACATACTTGCGTCCCAGGCAATACACTCTATAGTAATCATCAAAAACGATCTCTTCCTGAACCATCATGACGAGTTGTTCCGTTTCTCCCAGTTTATTCCATAAATCATCGGGGTTTTCCACCCTGTATACGTTTTTCCAGCCACCTCCGTCATGAGGTTTCATATAAGCAGGAAATCCGATATAACCGAATATATATTCCCAGTCATGAGGGAAGGTTAAATTTCTGAATGAAGTTTCCGAAGTATTGGATGGCCTTTCATGAGAAGGTAAGAGAACAGTTTTCGGAAGAGGGATTCCAAGCTTTGTCATCAGGGCATTATTGAAAAATTTCTCATCTGCACTCCACCAGAACGGATTATTGATTACATAGGTGCCATTCAGTGCCGCATTTTTCAGATAGGCTCTGTAAAAAGGGACATCCTGTGAAATTCTGTCGATGATCACGGCATAACCGTAATCAGCGCCTTGCTCCAACTTATCAATGGTTACGGGTTCGGCGATGATTTCTCCATTACCAAGCTCATTTACCCTGTCTATGAATGCCCAGGGAAATGTATCTTCCATGCCGAATAGAATGCCTACTTTTTTTGTCATAATTTTTGTTTTTAATGGGTGTATATTTTTATTTTCAAAGAACCTTGGCGTTTAAAAAGATGAGATTAAAAATAGGGTTTAGGAAAAATAAGTTCCTATAAAGATGGGAAAAACCATTCTCCACAACGGCCAGTCATGGCCTATCCATCTTCTTTCATCATACCAGAAATTTATTCCTTTTATGTTTAAAATTTCTGCCATTTCAATATTCTTATCTTTACAGATATCCTGATCTGAAGTACTCAGTACAATGTGCATGTGTTTATATTTCCAGGCTTCATCACTTCTTACAAATTCCCTGGGACAGTTAAAGTACACCAGGTCGTCAGAATAACCATTCATGAAATTCCTTATACTGAAAGCACCTGAAAGGCAAAACAGATGGGAGACAACATCGGGAAATCTGAAGGCGAAATTAGCTGCATGATAGCCTCCGAAACTCGCACCCGCTACAGCAACACGGTGGGTTTTATGAAGCTTCTGAATATAAGGAATAAATTCTTTAATCAGAAACTGTATATACCGTTCATAATTTCTTATTCTCTGTTGCGGAGAAATTTTTTCATCATAAAAGCTCCAGCTGTCAATAGTCTGAATATTATAAAGTTTTACCTTTCCCTGTTCTACAAACCAGTTGATGCTTCCGTTAAGATGAAAATCATGATTTTGGGTATACAGCCCCTGAGAAGTAGGGAACATAATGATTGGATACCCATAGTGTCCCGTGACTTCCACGTTCAGGCTTGTGCCGAGTATATTGGAATAATACTCTGTGTGTTCTATATGAGGCATTGACTAATCTTCTTTAATAATGATTATATGGTAAGGGTTCAGCTTCGTACTTTCGGGGGTAAAATGTTAAGCATTTCTGCCTGGATTTTTTCCGCCGCAGTGTCCAGCCTTTCCTGAATAATATCAGCATCGTTGGATTTGTAAACAATTCCAATATGATATTCAATAGGAAGAAATTTAACGACTTCCGCAGATTCCAGTTGACTGTAATCAGGATTTTTATCTTTGATCAAGGCTATGATAAGCCCTGAATAATATCCGGTAGGAGGGAGAACCGTATAGTTTTTACCTCTTAAAAGAGCATCTTCAATCTTAGCCCATTCCCGCCAGATATTAATACTGCTTGAAGCTTCTACCAGATCCGGGATATGTGCGCCACCAACTCTGGAAGAGGTTTCAAGAAAATACCATTTTCCATCCTCCTTTCCTTTGATGAATTCTGTATGAGTAGCGCCATTCACAAGTCCGAAATGAGACAGTACTTTGGCATTGATTTCTTGGAGTGCCTTAAAATCATCAGAATACCGGCCCAGTGTTTTGGATCTGAATACCCCGCCTTCATGAGAAACCTGCATAGGGGGAGCAAGGTATTTGGAGGCTGAGGTAAATACCGTTTCTTTATTAAAAGTAAGGCTGTCTACATGAAAAACATCTCCCGGTTTAAAACTTTCCAGTAAAAAGAGATGACGCTCTTCACCCAGAGCATTCAAAGCTTCATGAAGCTCTTCTCTCGAAATTATTTTTTTAATTCCTGATGCAGATGCTTCCGACCGGGGTTTTAACACCCATGGAGCAGGAACTCTGTATGTAAAATTATTCACCTCATCATCATTGAAGACGGCTGTAAACTCAGGAACGTTAATCCCCGAATCTTTTGCTTTCTGACGCATGGCCAGTTTATCCCTGAAATAGCGGTGAGTGGTCTGTCCCATTCCGGGAATCCGGAATGTTTCTCTGATCAGAGCAGCTTTTTCTACATCATAATCATCGAGGGCTACTACTGCATCCACTTTCCTGGTTTTCATCAAATGTGAAAACCCCTGAATCAGATGTTCCAGATTCCAGACCGAAGGCTTTAATTCCGGCATATAAAAAACCTCATCAATGGCATGCCACGGCCAGTTTTTTTCCTTGAGATTTTCTGATGTAACCAGGATAATTTTATTACCGAGCTTCTTCATTTCATCCATGAAATCGTAGCCCTTGTAATAACATGAAATGCATACAATAGTTTTCTCCTCCATATAATGTTTTTTAAGGTTTAGTGAATTTTCAAAAATAAAAGCAATTCTTTGTTGTTTGATTATTATCAAAAATTAAAATATGGTATGCTTTTGAAAAATCTCTAATCAAGTATACAGAGAATTTTTGTAAAAAACTAATTTTTAATGATAATTTTCGATTAAATCAGTGAGCAACTGAACCCCATAACCGGTGGCTGCTTTTTCTTTAGCATATCCCACATTTCCGAAGGCCACTCCGGCTATATCCAGATGAGCCCATTTCGGGTGATTTTCAATGAATTGTTCTAAAAATTTAGCGGCAATGATACAATCTCCCACAGGTTTTATAGACAGGTTTTTAAGATCTGCCACATCAGACTGAATTTCGTCTTTCCAGATATCCCAGAGCGGAAGGTTCCACAGTCTCTGATTAGTCTGATCACCTGTTTTTATTAAAAGGTTTTTTAAATCTTCATTATTGGAGAACATTGCCCCGCAGGTATCTCCGAACATTCTTACTGAGCTTCCGGTTAATGTGGCTAAGTCGATCAGGAAATCGGTTTTATAGTTTTTCGAAAGATAAGATAATCCGTCTGCAAGAACAAGCCTTCCTTCGGCATCGGTATCCAGAACTTCAATGGTTTTTCCATTATATGCTGTAATGACATCACTTGGAAGGAGTGCCTTTTCAGAAATAGCATTGTCGGTAACGGGAAGAACGGCGATAATGTTTACCGGAAGATTCATTTCTGCAGCATAGATCAATGTTCCGAGAACTGCCGTAGCCCCACCCATATCAGACTTCATATAATGTAAATTGGCAGAGTTTTTTAATGAAATACCTCCGGTGTCAAATAAGATACATTTTCCGACCAAACCAAATGTTTTGGCATTCTTAACGGAGGTTTTATATTCCAGAATTGTAAAAGCCGCATCATAAGCACTTGCCTGGTTGACGGCAAGATAAGCGCCAAGGCCAAGTTCCTCACATTTTTTTCTGTTAAAAACAGTATATTTTAGTTCATGCTTTTTAGCCAGATTTTTAAGGTACAAACTGAATATATCAGGCTTTTTAAGATTAGCCGGTTTGTTTAACCATTCCTGGCAGGCAATTTGTCCGTTACTTAAAGCTTCAGCTTTCTGAATGATATGATCCAGTTTTTTCTGGCTCACATTTTCAAAATGAAGCTCAAACTTTGTATTCCAGAACACATGTTTTTTTTCAAACGGATACTGGTAGGTTCCGATCAGTAATCCTTTGACGAATTCCTCGAATTGTTTCTCATGAAGAAAGTCTGCGAGTACCAGTGTGGGAGCGGCTAATAATCTGTCTTTTTGTGTCTGGGAGAATTTATTCGCAACCTGCTGAACTTCAAAATTCTGAACGGTGGATTTGCCTAAGCCGATAAAATAGGTAATACTTTCTTCATTGGTATACACGAATGTTTCGTATTTCTTCCCGGTAAAAAAAGGGCTTATGTTTTTGTTGAAGTTCTTGCTTGATTTTACCCATTCCTCTTCAGTGAATAACTGAAAAATCTGAGTGTATTGCTTATTTTTTTTATTAATTAATTTCATACAAAGATGTTTATTGTTTTTAAAGATCATACGCGATCGTACCGTATTTGTAGACATAGGCGTCTGTTATATCACGGCAATTTCATAGGTTTATTTTTGAGCGTTTTTTTGCTGGGGTTTTACTTCTACAGGATTTTCTGTATTGTCGTAGAAAAGCCATTCTATTGCTCTGGGAAATTCCTGAGACCAGTAAAACTCGTTATGCTTCCCTTCAGGATTGATACTGGTTCTGAATTCGAAATCAAAAAAATTCTTTCTTTCCCACCTTTTCAGATATTCTTCGAAAACCTGGATTCTTTTAACCATTTTAGAGCCTTCCTGGCTTCCTCCATAGATGTAGATTTTTGTTTTAAAAGGAATTCTGAAATTCATCAGCGGAAAATTGTTATTCGGTTCTACCCAGAGTGAGGGGGAGAATATTAAAAGTTTGGAGTAGACTTCGGGATAAAGAAATCCGCTGTAAAGACTGATGAGAGCGCCCAGTGAGCTCCCGCCAATGCCTGTGTTTTCCCTGTCTTTTTTAGTCCTGTACTTTTCATCTACAAAAGGTTTCAGAGTATCCGTAATAAAACGGATGTATTTCTTTCCTTCGGAGCCGTTTGCAACATTGTCGTTGTCGAAAATATATTCTTTAATTCTGTTCTGACTTCCGTGTTCTATAGCGATGATGATAATGTCACCACGTCCGTATTCCGCAAGCACAGACAGCTTTTTATCAATTTCCCAGTTGCCGAAATCGCTTCCTTCATTAAAGAGGTTCTGAGCATCCTGAAGGTAGAGTACAGGATAGCTTTTATCCGAATTGTGATAATCATAGGGTAAGAGTGCCCATACTTTCCGGTAGCGGTCAAGCTGAGGCATATAAAATTGTTCAGATATGATTTCTACTATAGGAAAAAATTCATCTTTAAACGGTCCCCAGTTTAATCTCCACTGATTTACAGTATCTGTTGTTTTTCCTGTTGTTTTTTTTGCTTTTCGATTGGGAGTAATACTTCCGTATGAGTCCAGTTCAACATTTTCCCAACCTCCTTTTGTAAATTTATATTCAATTTCATCAGGAAGTACGGAATCATCTATTTCAATAAAATAATTACCGGGATCCGTCTGGGTAAGCTGATAGTTGTAATCTTTGGGATTCCATTTGTTGAAATTTCCGGTGATAAATACCGGTCTTTCATCCTTTTCTTCTGTATGAAGTTCAAATCTCATCAGTGTGTTTACTATAAATTGACGGCTAAATTTATAAAAAAGTTTGTTTTAAAATCATAAAAAATGAGTAGAAAAATGATATATTTGATAGACAGGCAAACAATGAATTTAACTTGACAATTATTTGATTAATAATTAACCGCTGTTGTCGGGATTTTTCGTAGTTTCAGGGAAAATATTTAAATACAATCGGACCTTGATGAATTCTGTTAAAACCTATACACTTTTCACTGATCATGATGTGTATCTTTTCAAAGAAGGTAGGCATTATAAGCTGTATAGTAAGTTTGGAGCACATTCTGCAGAGAAAGACGGTGTAAAAGGAATTTATTTTTCGGTCTGGGCTCCTAATGCCAAAAAAGTCTCTGTAATTGGTGATTTTAATAACTGGAATCATAAAGATCATATTTTATACCCAAGATGGGATGAATCCGGGATTTGGGAAGGATTTATTGAAGACCTTACCTGGGGAACCCTTTATAAATATGCAGTAGAAACTCCTAGAGGCGAAATTCTGGAAAAAAGTGATCCTTATGCAGTAAGCTGGGAACAAAATAAACAGGCTGCTTCACTGGTGTCTACCACCTGGTATGAATGGAATGATATAGGATGGATGGAAAGCCGCTGGAAAAAAAATAGTCTGGAAGCCCCTTTATCAGTCTATGAGATTCATCTGGGATCATGGCTCAGAAATGAAAAGGATCCCGATCGTTTTCTAAATTATCGGGATATAGCGGAAAAGCTTGTTCCCTACGTAAAGAAGATGGAGTTTACTCATGTGGAACTGATGCCTGTAATGGAATATCCATATGATCCGAGCTGGGGTTACCAGATTACGGGATTCTATGCGGCAACTTCACGTTTCGGATCTCCGCAGGATCTGATGTATCTTATCGATGAGCTCCATAAAAACGGAATTGGTGTCATTCTGGATTGGGTTCCGTCACATTTTCCGGGCGACGCCAACGGACTGCACCGTTTTGATGGTTCATACCTTTATGAACACGAAGACCCCAGAAAAGGCTTTCACCCGGACTGGAAATCTTATATTTTTAATTACGGAAGAAATGAGGTTAAATCTTTCCTTATTTCCAATGCGATGTTCTGGCTGGACCGTTATCATGCGGACGGACTTCGCGTAGATGCCGTGACTTCAATGCTGCATCTGGATTATTCAAGAAATAAAGGCGAATGGGAACCCAATATATATGGAGGTAATGTTAATCTTGAAGCGAAAGCTTTTCTTCAGGAATTCAATACGGCGGTATATAAAGAATTCGGGAATAGCATCATGACAATTGCTGAAGAAAGTTCAGATTTTCCTCTATTGACAAAACCCGTTCATGATGGCGGAGTAGGCTTTGGAATGAAATGGATGATGGGCTGGATGCATGACACACTGGATTATTTTAAAGAAGATTTCCCCAATAGAAAATTTCATCATCACAAGCTCACCTTCGCATCCATGTATATGTATAATGAAAATTATATGATGCCTTTGTCACATGATGAAGTAGTACATGGTAAGGCCAGTCTGATCTATAAAATGAAAGGTGATGAATGGCAGCAGTTTGCCAATCTCCGGACTTTATATGTCTATATGTATACGCATCCGGGAGCAAAACTGCTTTTTATGGGCGATGAATTTGGGCAGACCAGTGAATGGGACTTTACCCGGAGCCTGGATTGGCATCTGCTGAAATACCCTGTTCATAAAGGATTACAGGAACTTGTACGAGAATTGAATCATCTCTATAAAACAGAACCTGCTTTTTATGAAAATCAGTTTGATAAAAGCGGCTTTGAGTGGGTAGAAGCAGATGACATGGAAAATTCGGTCTATGTATATCTGAGAAAGGGAAAAAGAAGGGATGATGTTGGCATGGTTATTCTGAATCTTGCTCCAAAAGTAATGGAGTATACCATTGGGATTCAGACAGGAAGCCGTTGGGAGGTAGTACTCAATTCTGATGACGAAAAATATAGTGGCAGTGGCGTGAAACCGGAAATTCTGGATGAAAAATATGAAGAGTGGAAAGGGTATCAGAAACTGATGATTATAAAGCTTCCTCCATTAGCAGGAGTTGTTTTGAAACAGAAGAAAGATAAGAAGTATCAATTACACAGAATAAAACATAAAAGATAAAAATGGTTGTTTATCATTTAAGCACAGAATGTTACCCCGTAGCAAAAGTAGGAGGATTGGCAGACGTAGTCGGGGCACTTCCGAAATATCAGAATAAGATAAAAGGCATGAATGCTAAGGTAGTCATGCCCTGGTACAATAAACCTTTTGTATATGATCATGAATTTGATATTGTTTTTGATGGATTCATTCATCAGGGAGGCAATATGCTACAGGTTCAGGTTATAAAAGAAAAGACAAATGTGCTGGGTTTTGAATTGTATATGGTGAAAATTCCGGGGCTTTTAGACCGGGAAAATCCTTATGGCTATCAGGATGAAAGTTTTCAGTTTCTTGCCTTTCAGCAAGGAGTGTTGCACTGGTTATGTGCTATGGAAATTCGTCCCGATATTTTACACTGTCATGATTATCATACGGGTTTGGTTCCTTTTATGATTGAAAACTGTCCGGATTTTAAGTTTTTAAAAGGAGTGAAAACGATTGGAACTATTCATAATGGTGAATATCAGGGAATGATGAGCTGGAATATGGCGAACTATATGCCTTCTTTTGACTCCTATAAATGGGGATTGATGGATTGGAACGGAATGATCAATCCGTTGGCCAGTATGATCAAATGTTCCCATGCCTTTACTACGGTTTCGGAAGGTTATCTTGAGGAGCTTTTTATCAGTTTCAGAGGACTGGAAAGTTTGGTACGTCAGGAATTCGGAAAAGCATACGGGATCATCAACGGGATCGATACGGAAGTATGGAATCCTGAGACCGATCCCATGCTGGATTTTAATTTTAACAGTAAAAATGCTGTTAGCCAAAAGAAAAAAGGAAAGGAAAAACTATGTAAAGAATATGGGCTAAAACCCGAACTTCCATTATTTGCCTTTATCGGAAGGTTTGCTACGGAAAAGGGAGCCGATTTGCTGCCTGATGTTGTATGGAAAAGCATCAAGCAGAGTTATGGAGCTTTAAATATAATGATCCTTGGTTCCGGAAATACATATATCGAAAATAAATTAAAAGAATACGAGTATACCTACACCAATTTTGCCCTTGATGTAGGGTATAAAGAACATCTTTCCCATAAAATTTATGCGTCCGCTGATTTCCTGTTGATGCCGTCAAGAGTTGAACCTTGCGGACTGAATCAAATGTATGCCATGAGATACGGGACAGTTCCTATTGTAAGGTATACAGGTGGGCTTAGAGATACCGTAGAAGATATTTCAACCGGTGGAGCAGGTTTGAATTTTACCTATCCGGGAGTGGATGATATTGTACATGCGATGAACAGAGCGTTACAGATTTATAATCAAAAAGGAGTCATGGAAGATCTTATCCATGCCAACATGAATTTTGATTTTGCATGGGAGAAATCTGCGGAAAAATACATAGCTTTATATAATCACTAATCAGGAAGAAAAAATTAATACAGGCATGTATTCAATATATGCTGAACACTAAACCTAATAAACGCAAGATATTTATGAATCGAAATGTAATCTCCATTGTTTTAGGAGGCGGCAGAGGGACAAGGTTATTCCCGTTAACGTATTCAAGATCAAAACCGGCAGTTCCGATTGCAGGAAAATACAGATTGGTAGATATTCCTATTTCAAACTGTCTGAATTCGGGATTGAACAAAATTCTGGTTCTGACTCAGTTTAATTCGGCTTCCTTAAATTCACATATCAAGAATTCTTATCATTTTGATATTTTCAGCAAAGGTTTTGTAGATATTCTGGCTGCTGAACAGAATGTGGAAAACGAGAGTTGGTATCAGGGAACGGCAGATGCGGTACGTCAGTCGATGAAACATCTTGAAAAATATGATTATGACTATATTTTAATCCTTTCAGGAGATCAGCTTTATCAAATGGATTTCAGGGAAATGCTGGATTTTCATATTGAAAACGGGGGAGATCTTACCATAGCTACCATACCTGTAAATGCCAAAGATGCTACCGGTTTCGGGATTTTAAAATCCGACGATGAAGGCAATATCACCTCCTTTTATGAAAAGCCGGATTATGATATGCTTGAAGGTCTGAAATCTGAAGTATCAGAAGAAAATAAACACAGGGGGAAAGAGTTTTTGGCCTCTATGGGAATTTATATTTTTACCAAAACTATTCTTAAAAAAATGTTTGATGAAGGAGCCGGAGATGATTTTGGAAAAGATATCATTCCAAGTTCCATAGGGAAATATAAAACCCTGAGTTTTCAATATGAAGGATACTGGACAGATATAGGGACTATTGAATCGTTCTATGAAGCCAATCTGGATCTTTGTCAGGACCTTCCGCAGTTTAATCTTTTCTCATCTTCTCCTATTTATACAAGGGCAAGAATGCTTCCGCCGTCAAAAATCAACGGATCTTATGTGAGTAAAGCAGTTTTTGGAGACGGATGTATCATAATGGCGGATAAAATTGAAAATTCCGTTATTGGAAATCGTACACGTATAGATAAAGGAAGCACCATTGTCAATTCTTATGTAATGGGGGCGGATTTTTACCAAAATACCACAGAAATTGTTATGAATGACAGAGGAGGGCGTCCTAATATGGGAATCGGGAAATATTGCTATATTGAAATGGCTATTCTGGATAAAAATTGTTATATCGGAGATAATGTGAAAATCATTGGCGGAAAGCATTTGCCGGACGGAGACTATGGTACCCATTCTGTTCAGGATGGCATTGTAGTCGTGAAGAAAGGAGCTGTATTACCTCCGGGAACACATATTGGATAGGAGAAAATAAAATAAGGGCTGGAAGATGGAAATTATTAAAACCGGAGTAAAACCAGTTATCTTTATCAAATGAGATTTGGATAAGGTTGAATATTTTTAATCAGAATAGGATGAGTACTTATTCGTCGAATACTGGCCTCCAGCTTTCCTCAGCTGGCTTCCAGTCTTTAATTAGGTTAATTATTGTTAAACATACAACAAGAGTGATCAGCATATTGGTCACTTTTTTTATTTGTACTATTTTTGCGTGATGCGTATTTTCAAAATATTAACTTTAATCATTATTCTTTTAGGAGGAGCGTATGTTGCTTCTATGTATTATTTTGTGGATGAAAGTAAAAATTTCACCATTGAAAAAGAAATTGATTACCCTGTAGATAAAGTCTTCGGACAGTTTAATAATCTTCAGCATTTTACAAGGTGGAATAATTATTTTACCAGTTCACAATCTATGGATATAGATTACTATATGCCTTATGAAGGGCAGGGGAGCGCCATCAGCTATGTGGATCCTAAAAATAATACCGATGGAGAGATGTTCATCAGGTATGAAAACCTTAATAAGACTTTAAAATATCAGCTTTTTGAAGATGAAAATGAAAACCCGACATTAGTTGATGTGAAATTCAAACCACTTTCTGCTGAAAAAACACAAATTATATGGTATGTACATACCCCTAAACTTCCCGTCTGGAAAAGAGTGGAAAATTTCTGGACAGAAGACCGGTTTGCTGAAAATATCACTAAAAGTATGGTGAATCTTAAGAATGTTTTAGGAAATAAAGTAGAAAAAGATAACCAGATGGCAGCCATTAAATATGACAGCCTGATGGTGGAAAAAGAAGAAGATAAATTGTTACTCGGAATCAATGTAAGTACAGCCAATAAAAAAGATGCATTGTACAAAAATATTGTGATGAATTATAACAAAATGTATAATTTCGTAACGATGGATCTTGGAAAGAAAGATGATGAGTTCGGGTATCCCGTTTTAATGACGGATGCAGATAATTATAAAGATAAAGAGGTGTCTTACTTTTTAGGAATTCCGCTTTCCAAGAAAATTGGCGTTACAGACAATAATTTTAGCTTCAGAACCATTAATCCTTCCCAGAATTATGTGATGTATTATAAAGGCAGTTATGAAGGTCGGATTAAAGCAATTCAGCTGCTGATTCAGAAAGCTAAGAAGGATGAGATGCGTTTTGGGGACATCCGCCAGACTTTCATTGAACGACCAATGGAAGGGCAGGATGTAAACCTTAAGCTCTCATTATCAGTCTTTAAATAAGTTTTTTTTTCTTAATTTTTTTTAACGGTTTTAGACTGTTCTAACTCGGTTTTTTTTATTAAATTTGAAGATTAATTCTACAAATAAATTTTAATAAATAGATAAACTGTAATAATGGACAGATTTTCATTCCTAAACGCAGCTCATTCTCAATTAATTGAGGATTTATACCAACAGTACTTAAAATTCCCAGATTCTTTAGAACCATCATGGAAAGCTTTCTTTCAAGGCTTCGATTTTGCTTTAGAGAACTACGGAGATGACGATAACATCCAGTTTATTCAGGCTCCGGCCAACGCTGCTCCGGCAGTACAGCAGATTTCTCAGGCCGTATCAAACGGAGAAGTACCTGAGCACATCAAGAAAGAATTTAAGGTAGTAAACCTTATTGAGGCTTACAGAACAAGAGGACACCTGTTTACAAAAACAAACCCGGTTAGAGAAAGAAGACACTACACACCCACTTTAGATATCGAAAATTTCGGTCTTTCTAAGGAAGATTTAAATACAAAATTCAATTGCGCTGTTGAAACAGGAATGAAGGAACCTGCTACTTTAGCGGATCTGATCAAGCATTTGGAAAATATCTACTGTGATTCTATCGGGGTAGAATATACTTATATCAACAATGTTGAAGAAAAAGATTTTATCAAGAAGTGGCTTCAGGTAAATGAAAACCACCCAAGTCTTTCGGCTAATGAAAAGACAGAAATCTTATTAAAATTAAACCAGGCGGTTGCATTTGAAAACTACCTTCATACAAAATTTGTAGGACAAAAAAGATTCTCATTAGAAGGAGGTGAAACATTAATCCCGGCTTTAGATCAGTTGATCTCAAGATCTTCTCAACTTGGAGTAGATGAAGTGGTATTGGGGATGGCTCACAGAGGTAGACTTAATGTACTGACCAATATTTTCGGTAAATCTTACAAACAGATTTTCTCAGAATTTGAAGGTAAAGAATTTGAAGAGGATGTATTCTCAGGTGACGTTAAATATCACTTAGGATCTTCTAAAAAGATCAAAACAGCTTCAGGGGAAGAAGTTTGTATCAACCTTACTCCAAACCCGTCTCACCTTGAAACGGTAGCAGCTCTTGTAGAAGGAATCTGCCGTGCGAAAGTGGACGACAAATATAAAGACTATTCTAAAGTATTACCGATCATCATCCACGGTGATGGTGCTATTGCCGGTCAGGGAATTGCTTACGAAGTTGCTCAGATGATGACTTTGGAAGGATACAGAACCGGAGGTACCGTTCATATCGTTGTCAATAACCAGGTTTCATTTACAACCAATTACATGGATGCGAGATCTTCAACCTATTGTACAGACATTGCAAAAGTTACAGAATCTCCTGTAATGCACGTAAATGCTGACGATGCTGAAGCTGTTGTTCATGCGATCCACTTTGCTGCTGATTTCAGAGCGAAATTCGGTAAAGATGTTTATATCGACCTGTTAGGATATAGAAAATACGGGCATAACGAAGGGGATGAGCCAAGATTTACTCAGCCCAACCTATATAAAACCATCTCAAAACACCCGAATCCAAGAGAAATTTATAAAGATAAATTACTTAAAGACAGTATTACTTCCAACGATGTAATCGCTAAAATGGAAACGGAATTCAAAGCACTCCTGGATAAAGACTTTGATGCTTCTAAGGAGATTGAGAAAAACGTAATGGACCTGTTTATGGCAGATGATTGGGTAAATTATCCGATCGGAAAAAAAGGTGCAGTTCAACTACCGGTTGATACTAAATATGACTTAGCTAAACTGAAAGAATTAGCACTTAAAATGTCTACGCTTCCTGCAGATAAAAAATTCCTTAACAAGATTACAAGACTCTTCGAAAACCGTATTAAAGCTATTGAAGGAGATTCATTAGACTGGGCATTAGGAGAATGGTTGGCGTATGCTACACTTCTTGTGGAAGGTCACAATGTAAGAATCTCCGGTGAAGATGTGGAAAGAGGTACGTTCTCTCACAGACATGCTGTCGTAAAAACAGAAGATACTGAAGAAGAATATATCCCGTTACGACATGTATCAGAAAGCAGATTTGATGTATTCAATTCTCACCTTTCAGAATATGGGGTTTTAGGTTTCGACTACGGATATGCAATGGCTTCTCCTAATACATTAACCATCTGGGAAGCTCAGTTCGGAGATTTCGTAAACGGTGCCCAGATTATTGTTGATCAGTATTTGGCAGCTGCCGAAGAAAAATGGAAAATTCAGGACGGTTTGGTAATGTTATTACCTCATGGTTCAGAAGGGCAGGGTGCAGAGCACTCTTCAGCAAGACTGGAGAGATTCTTAACACTTTGTGCTAATGAAAACATGGTTGTAGCGAATATTACTTCCCCTGCCAATTACTTCCACTTATTGAGAAGACAGTTGAAATGGGCGTTCAGAAAACCATTAGTTGTAATGAGTCCTAAATCTTTATTGAGACACCCTAAAGTTGTTTCTCCACTTGAAGATTTTGCAAACGGTTCATTCCAGCCCATCTTAGATGATCCAACGGCAGATCCTAAAAAAGTAGAAAAATTAGTTCTTTGTTCAGGTAAACTATACTTCGAATTATTAGCGAAGAAAGAAGAACTGAACTGTGATACTATTGCATTGGTAAGATTCGAGCAGTTGTATCCGCTTCAGACGGATGCTATTGAAGCGATCTTCAGTAAATATGAAAACAGAAAACAATTAGTATGGGCTCAGGAAGAACCTGAAAACATGGGGGCCTGGTCTTATATTTTAAGAAACTTCAGAGATACAGGAATCCAGGTAATTTCCCCGGTACCAAGCGGTGCACCGGCTCCGGGTAGCCACAAAATGTTTGAAAAGAACCAAAATGCAGTCATCAACAGAGTATTCGACAGAGATGATGCTCCTGCAAAAAGACCAGTTACAGCTTAATAAATAATAATCAATTAAAAAATAAAAAATACTCGATATGTCAGTTTTAGAAATGAAAGTTCCTTCACCGGGCGAATCAATTACAGAAGTTGAAATTGCAACTTGGCTTGTAAAAGATGGTGATTATGTAGAAAAAGATCAACCTATCGCTGAAGTAGACTCAGACAAAGCAACTCTTGAATTGCCGGCAGAACAAAGTGGTGTTATCACTTTAAAAGCAGAAGAAGGTGATGTGGTACAAGTAGGTCAGGTCGTTTGTTTAATTGATATGGATGCTGCTAGACCAGAAGGTGCTGCACCTGCTGCTGAAGCTCCAAAACAGGAAGAAGCTCCAAAGGCTGCTGAACCTGCTAAACAAGAAGCTCCGAAACCAGCTACACCGGTTGCTGCTCCACAAACTTATGCTACAGGAGCTCCGTCTCCGGCTGCTAAGAAAATCCTTGACGAAAAAGGAATGGATGCAGGACAGGTTTCAGGAACAGGAAGAGACGGAAGAATCACTAAGACTGATGCTGAATTGGCTGCAGTTCCTGCATTAGGAGGAAGCCCTCTTACTGCTACCGGTTCAAGGTCTACCACAACGACTAAACTTTCAGTTTTAAGAAGAAAAATCGCACAGAGATTAGTTTCTGTGAAGAATGAAACAGCGATGTTGACAACTTTCAACGAAGTTGACATGTCTGAAATCTTCAGATTAAGAAAGCTATATAAAGAAGAATTTGCTCAAAAACACGGAGTTGGACTTGGTTTCATGTCTTTCTTTACAAAAGCGGTTACAAGAGCATTACAAATGTATCCTGATGTAAATGCATCTATTGACGGAGATTTCAAAGTAAACTATGATTTCTGTGATATTTCAATTGCCGTTTCAGGTCCTAAAGGATTAATGGTTCCTGTATTGAGAAATGCAGAAAATATGTCTTTCAGCTCTGTTGAAGCTAATATCAAAGATCTTGCTATTAAGGTAAGAGATGGTAAAATTACAGTTGATGAAATGACCGGTGGTACTTTCACTATTACCAACGGAGGTACATTCGGATCTATGTTATCTACTCCAATCATCAACCCGCCGCAATCTGCCATCTTAGGAATGCACAATATTATCCAGAGACCTGTAGCTGTTGACGGACAGGTGGTTATCAGACCCATGATGTATGTGGCAATGTCTTATGATCATAGAATTATCGACGGTAAAGAATCTGTAGGATTCCTTGTAGCGGTAAAAGAAGGTATCGATAACCCTGTTGAAGTATTAATGGGTGGTGACGAAAGAAAAGGCCTTGGATTATAAGTTTTAATAAAATTATAATATAATTATACAATCTCGCCTTCAAAAAGGCGAGATTTTTGTATCTATTAAGAAAATACTATAATGATGTTCTCAAAAATGACTTCCAATATCAAAGTTTCAGTAATACCTGAATATGATAGTAAAAACAGTTTTCCATCCGAAAACCGTTACGTCTTTAAGTACAACATTACGATAGAAAATGACGGAAGCTTTCCTATCAAAGTGCTTAAAAGAAAATGGTTAATTTTTGATGTAGGATTTGGATATACTGAGATTATAGGTGACGGAGTAATAGGTTTGACTCCGGAAATAGGAACAGGTGAAAATTTCGCCTATTTCTCAAATGTAATGCTTCGGTCCGGTGTCGGAAATATGAGCGGAAAATACCTGGTTAAAAACCTTAAGACCCAAGAAACTTTTGAAATTGATATTCCAAAGTTTAATCTCTTATCTGAAGTTTTAAGCAACTAATATTTCCTGTACCGTAAGCAAGCACCTGAATGAATTATTTTCTTGTAAAAAAGAATATAAGGAATTTGGAAGAGATTATAGATCATGAGCCCGGGCCCATCATCCATAATTGTTTAAAGCTTTTTAATTTTTGCTTTCATGTATTCGTTTACTTCATCATTGCTGGTGAGGAAGAGTTTTTCAAAAGCAAGTAAAGAAATTTTAGCACAGACTTCAGCGTCAGCTCCGGCTCTGTGATGGGTAAAATCAATTTTATGATATTCAGCCAGAGGCTTGAGCCCATATTTAGGGAGGTAGTTCCAAGATTTTTTTGCCAGCTGAATACTGCATAAATAATTCAATGTAGGTGTAAACATCCCATAATGTTCAAGACATCCTCTTAAAACAGAAGCGTCAAAACCTGCATTATGTGCAATCATTAGACTTCCATACATCATATCCTGTGCTTCATACCATACTTCGTCAAAGGTAGGAGCATCTTTTACATCTTCCGGTTGTATTCCGTGTACAGCAATATTGAATCTACTAAAATAGGGGAAACTTGGCGGTTTTATCAGCCATGTCTTGGTTTCCACAATCCGGGAGTCCTGTACCACGCAAATACCCATCTCACAAGCAGAACTTTTCTCGTGAGTGGCTGTTTCAAAATCTATTGCACAGAAATCCATCTTTATTTGGAATTTTTTAGTTTAAAGTTTAAAGTTTTTCTTTTAACCGGCTTTTAAGTTTTACTATCTGAAATCTATCCTTTACAGCCTGCTATTTTCCGCCCAGGAAATGTTTAAAAATAAGCCATTTCGACTGATAGAATTTATCTTTCTGATGTTTTTGGCGAAGTTTCCAGGTGGCCGGAAGTTGTCTGTAAAATCCGAAGTGGGCTCTCACAACAGCCCAAAGGTGAGGGAAACCATGCTTTAATCCAAAATAAATTCCGGCTATCCCATCCAGGCAAAGTCTGAAGAATATAAGCCAGATCAGTCTTGGAAAAGGTAGGTTTTTAAGCATCATCGAAAGATTATTTCGGATGTTCAGATAGGTTTTTTGAGCACTTTGTTTATTCAATGTTCCCCCGCCTACATGATAAACGTTGGATTTCCCCGTATAGAAAATCTTTTTCCCTGAATTAATGAGTCTCCAGCATAGGTCTATTTCTTCCTGATGTGCAAAAAACCTCTCATCAAAGCCATTTTGTTCCCAAAAATCATTTGACCGGATGAAAAAGCAACAGCCCGATGCCCAGAAAATCTCTGTTTCATCGTCATATTGGCCTTTGTCTTCCTCCAGATCATCAAAAATCCGACCTCTGCAGTAAGGATAGCCCAGATTATCTATTAAACCACCTGCCGCACCGGCAAATTCGAAAAAGTTTTTCTGGTGATAAGAGAGAACTTTAGGCTGTACTGCTGCAACTGAAGGGTTTTTCTCCAGAATTTCCAGCACAGGCTCTGTCCAGTTCTCAGTCACTTCCACATCAGAATTGAGAAGACAGTAATATTCATTTTTAATCTCCTTTAAGCCTTCATTATATCCTCCTGCAAAACCATAGTTCTTTTGATTCTGAATGATTTTTACGCCCGGAAAACGGGTGTTCAGAAAGTCTATGGAATCATCTGTTGAAAGATTGTCAATAACATAAATGTCTGCATTCTGAGAAAATTGAACAACACTTGGTAAAAATTTCTCAAGCCAGTTTTTGCCGTTCCAGTTTAAAATGACAACTGCCAGTTTTTTCTGCATGTAAGTCTAGTTTTTTTCGGTATCAAAAAATTTGATAGAATCCTGATATTTCCATTTTCTATGAGACCATAGATAATTATCAGGGTGTTTATGTAAAGTGTTTTCCAGTAATTTATGAAATTTTCTTACCACTTCATGTTCTACAAATTTCTCATTATCCGGGTATATTCTGTGATAATTTACCTGATAATACCCTCGTTTTACTTTTTTCATTTCACAGTAAATAAACGCAAGGTCCATTCTTGTAGCCAGTTTGTCATATCCTATGAAAGCAGGTGTTCGCTGGTTCAGGAATTCCAGTCCGTAAGTAACGTGAGAAAAGTGTGGGGTTTGATCAGCCACAAACATATAAGCAGAATCTCCATTGTTTTTAGATCTGAAAATATTCATAATCACTTCATTGGCTTCCAACGCTTCATTTCCGAATTTATTACGCACCTTCTTCATCTGGTTTTCCCAAAAATCACTGTTTACTTTTCTGTATACAGGATGGCAATGGGCCTGAGGAATTATTCTTGCCAGTGCATTGATCCACTCCCAGTTGAAGACATGTCCTGCCAAAAGGATGATATTCTTGCCTTCCGCTTTAGCTTCATGAAACAAATCCTGGTTGATATGCTGCATTCTTACCCGGGATTCCGTTTCAGAAATACTGAAAGATTTGATGGTTTCTACAAGGTAATCCGAAAAATTCCTGTAAAACAGTTTGCGGATTTCCTTGATTTCCTCTTCAGACTTATCCGGAAAAGAATTTCTAAGGTTCTGGGTAATCACTTTTTTCCTGTAACCTATAAGATAATAGTTTAAGAAAAAGATAACGTCCGAAAAAATATACAATACCTTTAGCGGAAGTTTAGAGATGAAATATAATATTTTGATTAGGTAATTCATAAAACATGCAAATTTAGTGATAATAAAATTATGGTTCTATTTTTGCTGAGAGATATGTATTATTTTTTTACTTTTATGTTATGAAAAAATTGACAATAATCGCTCTTCTGGGACTAAGCACTTTTGCCTTTTCTCAGAATGCAAAGAATTTACCGGATAAAGGAAAACAAAAGACGGCTCTTATCGTTCCTACAGAACAGAAAGAATTGGAAGCAAAGAAAAAGGCCGCTGAAGAAAAAGCTAAGCTTCCTAAGCCATATAATCCAAAAGCTGATGCTCTGGCAGATATCAATAAATTGGTGGCTCAGGCTAAGAAAGAAGGTAAGAATATTATGATTCAGGCAGGCGGAAACTGGTGTATCTGGTGTCTTCGTTTCAATAACTTTGTACAGACAACTCCTGAACTGAAAAGTATTGTTGACAAAAATTATTTATATTATCACCTGAATTTTTCTCCCGATAATAAGAATGAAAAGGTTTTTGCTCAATATGACAATCCAGGTGAAAAATACGGATATCCGGTGTTTATTATTTTGGATAAAAACGGTAAAATGGTGAAAGTTCAGCAGAGTGATGTATTTGAAGACGGAAAAGGGTATAGCCTTGAAAAGGTAAAAGAATTTTTTAATATATGGGCTCCTAAAGGATAAAAATAAAAAAGCTGTGTTTATAATAAGACAGCTTTTTTTATTTCTGAGAACCAATATGTTTATAAAAGTCTTTTAATCCAGCTTAATTTTTTATCAGAATAAGGTGGATATTTGATATTCGGTTCTCCCCAAGTTGTCTTTTCCAGAATAGATTTCTGATGTGAGAAAGCTTCAAAACCGAACTTTCCGTGATAACTTCCTGTCCCTGAACTGCCCACTCCCCCAAAAGGTAAATTGTCATTGCTTAAATGCATGATCGTATCGTTGATACAACCACCCCCAAAAGACAATTTCTTGGTAAAGAGTTCTTTTTCTTCCTGCTTATTGGTGAAAAGATAGGCAGCAAGAGGTTTTTCCAGCTCCAGAATAGTGTTGAGAGCAGTATTGAAATTCCGGAAACTTAATACAGGTAAAACAGGACCGAAGATTTCTTCCTGCATAACAGCGTCATTCCATTCTACATTATTTAGGATAGTAGGCTCTATATAAAGATTTTCTTCATTGTAGTTTCCGCCGAAGTATACTTTTTCTTTATCAATAAGCTGGACCAGCCGATGAAAATTTCTTTGATTAATAATTCTGGGGTATTGCTCTGAATCCGGTTTGTATTTAAATTCGTGAATATATTTTCTCAGCATTTCCAGAAACTGTTCCTGAATAGATTCTTCCACGAAAAGATAATCGGGTGCAACACAGGTTTGTCCGGCATTTAAAAATTTCCCCCAGACAATTCTTTTGGCTGCTACATCAAGGTTGGCATCTTTTGTTACGATGGCAGGCGATTTTCCGCCCAATTCCAGAACCACAGGAGTCAGGTGCTCTGCAGCAGCTTTGTACACGATTTTTCCAACTTTAGTACTTCCTGTAAAGAAGATTTTATCGAATTTTAATTGTAAAAGCGTTGTCGTCTCTTCAATACCCCCTTCGTAAACGTATACATATTCCGGTGGAAAGTTTTCATTAATGATGGCAGACATGGCTTTCATCGTATTTTCTGCAATTTCACTGGGTTTCAGGATACAGCAGTTTCCAGCTGCCATCGCTGCAATGACCGGGGAGAGAGAAAGCTGGTAAGGATAATTCCATGCTCCTATGACCAGAGTTGTTCCCAACGGCTCAAAATAAATTTTACTGTTTCCCAGCTGATTCACCAGATTTGTGCCCGCTTTTTTAGGGCTGGAAAGTGATTTTAAATTTTTTAAATAATAATTAATATCATTCAGGATAAAAGAGATCTCTGTCGTAAATGTATCAAATTGAGATTTTCCGAAATCTTTATAAATAGCTTCATATAGCAAATTCTCATTGGAAATAATAAGTTCTCTTAGTTTTTCAAGATACATTTTTCTGAACGCAAGGCTCTTGGTTTGTTGTGTCTTGAAAAATGCTCCCTGACTCTGTACAATTTTTTCAATTTCCATACGTAAGTTTTTGTTTTTTATCCTCAATCTACTCATTGATAAAACAACAATAAACCGGCCAAAGTGAAGTGAGCCGGAAATGGAAATGTGAAGCCGGAAGCTTCTTTTTTAACGTTAGAGAGGTGTAAATAATTTTTATAAGAATTTACTATGATTGGTTTTAATTAAAAAAAATCAATTAATATTTTAACTTGGATCTGCTGTTGTTTTTTTACGCAAAGTCTACAAAGAATTTGATTTGAAGATTCCTTTATCCCTACATAATATTCCTTACTGCTATTTTTACCGGATGATACAGCAGCAAAAGAAGAGCGGTTATGAATGCAAGCCAAAATAATCCCGTAAAAATTTCCATATTGGAAAGCAGGATAGCCTGAGCCGTAATTTTCGCTTTAAATGCTCCTGCCGTCATTGATAATGAGTCATTAACAGGTAGTTTTGAAATATTGGCTCCTAAGAGTTGATTCCATTGATTATAGAAAACAGGATTAGTATCCGTCATAGTAAAGCTAATCGTATCAGAATGTTTTAAGGTTAAAAACAACATTAAATTCTGCATTAAAGCATACCCGATTGCTGTGGTCCAGAATCTTGTGGTTGTTCCTAAAGCAGTTGCATTGGCTACATATTCTTCCGGCATTCCTGAAATTAAGAAGAATACAAGTGGTGTAAACAGTAGTCCCTGAGCAATTCCCTGTAAGAAGAGTGGTGGGCAGATGGTAGACAGACTGGTATCCGGATAAAAAGTGTAAGTAAACCAGGCACAATCCACGGCCAGTAAAAAGAATCCGACAAAGAAGACTATTCTGGAGGAAATACCGCGCATCAGGCAGATTCCGGATAATAATACACCCAATAAGGTTCCGGCTACATTCCAGTACTGGATATTGACAATATAATCCCATGGCCATTTCCATACTGTCGCCATAATACTGTATACATTATTCAGCGCAGAACGGATCAGATAGAAAATAAAAAACAGAATCATTCCTACAATAACATTTTTGGAACTGAAGACTTCAAAGTGGAAAAGAGGCCTTTTGGAGTTTCTTTGCTTCAGCATAAATAATCCGCCGGAAATCAGAAAAGCGAACAGACAAAGAATAATGATATCAGATTCAAACCACATGAGTCTTTTTCCGTAAATAATCGCATAGCTTCCGGACTGCAGGCAGACCCAAAGGAGAAACCAGCTGGGAATATCCAGTTGATACAATGGTTTTTTAGGGAAAAATCTGTTTCTGTTAAAAATAGCAATTCCGATGATCAGTACAAAAACGTGGAAATAGACCATCATCAAAACCATATGCTGAAAATTGTAGTCCTCAATACTTGATTTTAATAATGTGGTTGTGACCGTTCCTCCTGTGAGCATAATGGCGTACATCACGAGGTAAGCAAGTACTTTTGCGTGTTTTGTTTTTAACTCGGCAATAATCAATGGCAGAAAAATAGCCCCTTCCAGCAATCCGAATATTCCTTCCAGAAACCGGATAACCAGAATGACATGATAATCATTCGTTACAGATAAAACATACAGAATAATAACAGATACGGATGACATCAGCAGCACATAATATTTTACACTGAAATAGGACATAAACCGCTGTAAAACTAAAAGGGTAACCACAAATGTCCCATACATCAAAATCATTAAGTATTGGATGTCGTCTGAATCTACATCCATAAAAGAAGATGTGAAGGCGCTGTTAGAGTGTAACAGCGACAACAGCATCAAATGGGGAAACAATGCCAATATAAGAAGAGGCAGTTTCAGCCATTGTGGTACCCATTTATGATAAACTGTATTGTGTTGCATAATCTCGGAGGTAAAAGAAAAGAACACCCTCTTTTATTTTACCCTTTTGTATTAAAATAAAATGCGAAAAGACAAAAGAGCGGGGGTGTAAAAAAAGCAAAAGGTAAAATGGCAAATATGCTCAAGAAAAAAAAGCAGATTTGCGGTTTTGCAGTTTTGCCTTTTCGCAAAAGATGATTTGATTTGAAAGATGTTAAAATAGTTTAATTAAGTGATCAGTGCGGAAAACTCTAGACTTTCAGACTACATTTTTTTCGCACTCACCAGCACATTCATCCCGGAAAGCAGTTTCTCGTTGTCTTTACTGTTGTTCAGCATAATTTTTACCGGAAAACGTTGTTCAATTTTCACAAAGTTTCCGGTTGCATTATCCGGTTTTACCAGTGAGAACTGAGAACCTGAAGCCGGTGAAACCGATACTATTTTCCCTTTAAATTCAATATCAGGATAAGCATCAGCTGTGATGATTACTTCTTTTTGCTGATCGATTTGCCCAAGCTGGGTTTCTTTGTAGTTAGCAATAATCCACTTTTCCTTGCTTACTATTTGTACCAGAGCCTGCCCCTCTTTAATCAGTTGCCCTTCCTGGATTGTTTTTTTACCCACCCAGCCATCATAAGGAGCTGTAATCACGGTATAAGAAAGAAAAAGCTTAGCATTGTTAAGATGGGCAGAACTCTGCTGAATCTGGCTTTTAGCGGGGGCTACTTTGGTTTGTTGTTCACTGGCTCCGGCTTTGACTGCGTTTTTCTGCTGATCCAGTGCCATAAGATTAGCTTTTGCCTGTTCATAAGACGCTTTTACATTTTCAAACTCCTGTTCTGTGGCAGCATCTTCATTGAGTAGATTTTTATATCTTTTGAAGTCCTGTTCAGTTCTCCATATATCAATTTTTGCTGAGGCTATTTTAGCATCAATAATTTTTGTGTCACTTTCTTTGGTATTCACTCCGCTTTGAATGGTCGCGATGTTTTCAGTATTGGCATGAAGGCTGGCTTCAGCAACCTTGACCTGATTAACAAATTCTCTGTTATCAATAATAATCAGTGTATCTCCTTTACGGACAAACTGATTTTCATTAAATTTTATGATTTTGATAAAGCCTGATACTTTACTTGAAACAGGAGTGATATATTGTTCGATCTGAGCATCGTTGGTAGTTACATTCTTTCTCGAAAAAAGATAAAAACTTACCATTCCTGCAATTCCGCTGATAATCAGAATCCAGGCCAGTAAAGTAATCGTTTTGTTGATTCTTTTTTCTTTTTGGGTTAGTTCTTTTTTTGCCATAGTTTTTATAAGTTTCCAATCGTATATTGGAGTTGATAGTATTTAAGTTGTCGGTTTATTTTTACAGAGATAAGATTGGATTCGGCTTCAAGGTAGGTATTGTCGGCATCGATAAGTTCTGTAATCAGGCTTAATTTATTGGCATATTTTGTTCGTACGATACGATAATTTTCTTTAGCCTGATCTATAGCTTCTTCGGCAATTTTCACTTTCTGGTCTGTTTCTTCAAACTTTTTATAAGCTTCATATACCTGGTGTCTTACCTTTTCCTCATTTTCTTCGATCTGAAGTTTAGCCAGATCAATATTTTCCTTGGCTTCCTGCATTTTGTATTTATTTTTATACAGGTTTTCGATGGGGTAAGTGAGGTTCATCCCGATCATTCCCAAGCGGTAGGCGTAAGGTTCCGGAGGAAAGAACATCATATTCGGATATTTTAAAAAATATTCACCACCTGCTGTAATTTTAGGTAAATAATTAGCCTTGGTAATCTTTTGATCCAGTTCTTTCAAGGAAAGATTTTTGTGGGTAATTCCTATAGACTCATTTTTATTTAAAGCGGTTTCGGTTAATTCATCGATATAGGGAATGGTGGCTTTATCCGAAATCAGATCTTCTGTATCAACATGCATTTCCTGTTTTTCAGGAAGAGAAAGGATGGTTTTCAGCTGGTGTTCGGCAATCTGAATATCATTGTCCAGTTCTGTACGGCTCATGGTATGATTGGAAAGCTGTAAAGAAGTTCTCAATACTTCGTTCACAGTCACTACACCATTCGCTTTAAGGGCTTTCACCTGTCTGATATTTACAGAATCTTCTTTCATCTTGTCATTGATAAGATTCTGTTGTTCTTTTAAATGATGAATTTGCAGAAAAGCTGTAATGATTTGCATTTTAAGCTGTCTTTCGTCCAGATGAGTCTTTAAAGCTGAGATTTCAGTATCAATAGCAGCTTTTTTTTCAGTATTTCTGATTTTTCCCCCCATATATACAGGAATGGAAGCTGAGAGCGTGAAATCATACATACCGTTGATCACATCATATTTTGTGGCTTTATTAAATAGGCCATTCTGATGTTGAAAAAGGTTAGTTACCTGATTATAGCTGGTATGGAACTCGATGTCCGGAAGCTTTTCCATTTTGAGATCTTTCTCTTTGGTAACGGACATCTCCTGTTTGAGACGGCTGATCTGAATGTTCTTGTTGTTTTTTAACCCAACTTCTACAGCCTGTTGTAAGCTGAGATGCTGATAATCGATCATCTGTGATTGTAAAAGACTGCTTGTCAGTAATAAGCACAACGCAATGCACTGATATCTGCATGCGTTAAATATCATATTCATAAATTTATTAATGGATTTTTGCTAAAATGATTTTGATAGTGCAAATTTACGACAGCTGATGTCAGACCCGATTTGTGAAACCAGAAAAAGATTTTCTCATTTACGCCATTTTAAAAATTCTTCCTATCTTTAAGAAATGAATGATAATCATTTTAAAGCAGTCGAAGAAGAAGATGCAGAGTTTTATGTGTATCATGTTCTTACCGGGAATGTCACAACGGAGATTCATTATCACAGTTCGGCACAATTAGTCTATGCTGAAGGTGGTATTGTGCATGTTTTTACGGATCTGAAACACTGGTATCTGCCGGCAAGATGTTTTATGTGGATTCCGGCAGGTACTCCCCATTATATTTTTTCAACCAGTCCCAAAGTAGACCTGTATAATTTTTATTTTAAAAAAGAAGAAACTGAAAATGGCTTTTTTGATGAAATTAATATTTACTCAGTGAATAATCTCCTTCGGGAAATGATTTTGTATACTAAAGACTGGGATGGGAAAATCACAAAAAATGACGGATCTAAATATTATTTCCTTAAGGCCTTAAAAGGAGTATTACCTGAAAAAAGAGATAAAAAACTGGCGTTTCCGGTACAGCATCCGTTTCCAAAAGATGAAATGTTACTTAAAATAGCAAAGTATATTCATGCTAACCTTGAAAAGCCCCTGAGTATTGACTCTACAGCCAAAGAATTCGGAATGAGTACAAGAACCCTTTCCAGAAAATTTAAAGAGATTTTAGGCATGAATTACGTTCGTTTCCTGAGAGCTTTAAGAATTACCCGGTCTCTTGAACTGATGCTGGAAGGAAAATACAATATGTATGAAATTGCTATGTTGGTAGGCTATAATAGCCTGTCTTCTTTTAGCAATATTTTCAAAAAGGTTATCGGAGTATCTCCTACTGAATATCAGCAAAAGCTGAGAGGGGATAGATAGTTGTTGGACTGCTTTAGATCTGCGGTTATGGGGGCATCCGGGAAAAGATAAACTTTATACATACAAATGACACTACACTCGTCTTCCGGATCTTAAAACGTCCTGTATTCCCTTTCTTTGCAAGAGGATGAGAAAGACGGGGTAGTTTATAAAAGAGTATACTTACAAAAAAACCACCTCAAATAAATGAAGTGGTTTTATATTGTGAGAAATTCTCAGTCGCTTATTAAGCTTCTTCAGATTTAGCTTCTTCTTTTTTAGCAGGAGCTTCAACCGGAGCGTCAGAAACGATATCGAATTCATAGTTGTACTCAACATTTCTGTGAAGTCTGATAAGAGCAGCAAATTTACCAGTTCTCTTGATCGTGTTACCAGGAATTTTGATATATTTTTTCTCTACAGAAACACCAGCTTTTTCTAAAGCAGCAGATAGATCAGCATTGTTGATAGATCCGAATAATTTGTCACCAGCACCTACTTTTGCAGGAATCGTGATAGAAGTTTTCTTCAATTGCTCAACTACAGCTGTAGCAGTAGCGATTAATTTAGCTTCTTCTTCTTTTCTAGCTTCTAATGTAGCTTCTAAAGCAGCTTTGTTTTTAGGAGTAGCTAAAAGTGCAATTCCTTGAGGAATTAAGAAGTTTCTAGCATAACCTGGCTTTACGTTTACTGTATCAAACTCAAGTCCTAAGTTTTCTACGTCTTTTTTTAGGATAATTTCCATTGTTGTTGTCCTTTTTTAGATTTTAGTTTGGTCTAAAATCAAGTTAGAATTAATGATGTATTCAGCAACAAAAGAAGAGGTTGCCCTCTTCTTTTATTTATTTTTGTCTTATTTTAATAAGTCAGCTACGTATGGTAGTAATGCAAGGTGTCTTGCTCTTTTGATAGCAGCAGAAACTTTTCTTTGGTATTTTAAAGAAGTTCCAGTGTATCTTCTTGGTAAAATTTTACCTTGCTCGTTCACAAACTGTAATAAGAAATCAGCATCTTTGTAATCAACGTGCTTAATTCCGTATTTTTTGAATCTACAATATTTCTTTTCAGATTTTGTATTGATATCAAGCGGAGTAAGGAATTTTACTTCTGATTCTCCTCCAGCTGAGGCTTGTTTAGCCATTTCATCTATTGCCATGTCTTGTCTTTTTTAAAAAATAGGGTTAATAATTAAGCTTTAGCTGCTTTTACTTTCGTTCTTCTAGTTACAGCGTACTCAACAGCATGCTTGTCAAGTTTTGTAGTAAGGTAACGGATTACTCTTTCGTCACGTTTGAACGCTAATTCTAAATCAGCAACGATATTTCCTTCTCCTTTAAACTCGATTAGCGTGTAGAATCCATTCTTTTTTAATTGGATAGGATAAGCTAATTTTTTTAATCCCCAGTTTTCTTTAGCAACGATTTCGCAGTTCTTTTCTTTTAAAAGATCCTCAAATTTTTTCACTGCTTCCTCCACCTGCGCGTCAGATAGAACGGGAGTTAAAATGAAAACAGTTTCGTAATTGTTCATAATGTAAATAAATTTGTTAATTATTTCGAGGTGCAAAAGTAGAAAATATATTTTAAATATACAAGAGCGTGGTTGAAATAATTGAGACTTGTTCGTTGGCTGTTGGGAGATGATAGGGGATTTTTTGTACTTTTATAGCTTTAAACTGTACACCATGAAACTTCAAATTTATATTCTGCCATTACTACTAATGGGTATTTCAGGCTATTCACAGGATAAGGTTCTTAAAAAGAACGGAACATCTTTTGATGCTAAACTGGTTGAAATAGGCTCTTCCAGTATTACATATAAAGAATCGGATAATTTGGAAGGCCCTGTTCATTCCATCGATAAATCTGAAATCTATCAAATTATATATGGTAATGGTAAAAGCCAGACTCTTGGAAAATATAAAACAACGGATGAGGCCAGGCATTTTATTCTATCCGGAATCAATGAATACGGAATAGACCGTGATAGGAATGATCTGTCTCTGCATGCGGAATTTGAAGGAGATCATATAAAAATCAATTCAGTGAATGCAAAAGGCAGGGTTGTTCATGAAGGTGACCTTTGGGATGTAAGTAAAGTGGTGGCATTTCATAAGCTATCACAAAGGAAAGATAATATCACGTACTTAAATATGGTGACCTATAAAACCACTAAATCGAAAAGAGAACTGAGTAAACTCGTGATTAAAATGACAGATTATAAAGTGGCTGCTGATGTATTAGAAGCTATAAAAGATTTACATTGTATGCTTAAAAACTGATCCCGAATTCCATATTTCTCAATTTATAACTCAATCCTGTCGTCTTATCTCCGTTAAAAAATTCACTTTTAATACATCATATAAAGAATGTCTGCTAACCAGTATGGAGGCAATAGAAGATACCATTCCTGCGAGCATCAGGTGAAATATTAAGGAATGCCTGTCTGTCATTTCCAATACAATAATAGCGGAAGTAAACGGAGCTCTGGTAATTCCGGTTAGGAAAGCTACCATTCCTGCAAGAACCACCACATTGGTTTCATTGGGAGTGAGATGGATCGCTCCTGAGATTACCGAGCCTATACTGGCTCCGGCAGTCAGGGCAGGAGCAAAGATTCCTCCGGCACCCCCTGAAGTAAAAGAAAGGGCAGGTCCCAACATTCTCAGAATGGGAACATACCAGTCTTCGTGCTTATCTTTGGTGAAAAGAACGCGCTCCATAATCTCTTTTCCGGAACCCAGAATTTCTCTATTGATAAAATAAGCGATAAAAGCAATAATTAATGCACAAATTACTAAAAAGACAATATGGGCTTTCTCTGTTTTTAATTTTTTCTTTTTCCAGCCGTTTATTTTGAGCATGATAACGGAAAGCTGACTTGCTAAAATTCCGGCGGTTGCAGCTACAAGAATAATCGGAAACATGATCATTAATGAAACATCATGCGTTTTAGGATATCCCAGATATAAATAAGAGCCGGCCAGAGTCTGTGCCGTTAAGCCTGCAATAATGACCGCTGTAAATAAAGCTGTTTTAAAATAGTTGATATGCGTTTTTGAAAGTTCTTCAACAGCGAATACAATTCCACCCAACGGGGTATTGAAAGCAGCGGCAAGTCCTGCGGCAGCTCCTGTCATAATCATATTTTTCTTGGATATTTTCGGCCACCATTCCGGAAGGTATTCATTTACCTTTCTGAAAACAGAGCCTGCAATCTGAATCGTTGGACCCTCACGCCCCACAGCGCCGCCGCCGATGACTAAAACCACTGAAGAAATAATTTTAAAAAAGATAATTTTAAGGCTTAAAAGGCTTCTTATCTTTTTATGCTCTTTGGGATTGGCCAGTTCTACAGCAGCCATAACCTGTGGAATACCGCTTCCTTTAGCGTTGGGAGCAAATTCTTTTACCAGCCACCAGGAAAGTACAAAACCAACAGGCGCAATAATAAAGATCATCCACGAATGCCAGTCGAGAATCAGATTCATCAGATTTTCACCCCATGCAAATACCTTGGCATACATTACAGCAAAAAAACCGGTAATTAATGATCCGATCCAAAAGGGGATAGCCTGAAGCAGATTGTTTTTCAGCTGTTCATTCCGGATATTGTCAAAGGATTTTTTAATGGATCTACGAATGAGGATGAGGAATTTCAGCATTTGTTGGTTTTAAGGCATGAAATTACGGCAAAATTTTGAGAATTATATTTCTTTTAAAATTTTTGAAATAATAAAAGGGCTTTCAATATTCAAGGCATTAACTATTCTTAGACCAACGATATTGTTTTTAACTTCAATTTTGAAGTTTTTAGAAGAAATAGATTTTATTGCCTCTTTCCGCTCCGGATTTAAAAATTTTATTGTTTTATAAGAGTCACTTCCCAAGACATAGAAATCTCTGAAATCTTTATTTTGCTTATAATTAATATTACAATTACTAAATATTCCGGCAATTCTATCTGCCAGATTTTTTCTGTTGATAGAGATAAAACCAAAGTCTTCATTCATTTCCTTTAAGCCCCAAACTTCCAGCGAATCATATTTATCTGTCATACGAGCCCCTCTGATGGATGTTCCTACCAGATTAACAATAAAAAGATAGAAAGTACCTGCTGGGCTTTTGGTTGTGACCCTGTAGCAGAGTTTGGCTTCTTCTAAGAAATCTATATTTTGTGATTTGAATTTACTATATGGAGATTCTTCAATATCTATAAGGGTTATTTCATACATTTCAGATAAGCGATCATAAATATCAAAAATAAGCTCTTCATCTTTTTTGGAAAAATCAAATAATTTGGTCACATATAGTTTTCTGAAATCTAATTCCATGAATAATGGTTTGTTTAAAGATAAAATTATAAAGAAAATAAACAATAAAAAAACATTCAAGTAAAAATTGAAGGTTCTATATTTTAAATTACAATAGCTTGTTCAGAGGCCTTAAAATATTATTCTTATGAAATATTTAATAGGATAAATATTATTTCTTTTTCATCAGATCTTCTATTTTCTGAATCATTTTTGCTGCATTGGTATTTTCCGGATTCAATTCCAAAGATTTTTTATAGTTCTCTAAGGCCAGGGTATCGTTTTTGGCTGAAAGATATCCTTCCCCTAAGCTATCAAAAGCATTAGCCGATTGTGGATTTTCTTTAACATTTAAAACAAAAACTTTAAGAGCTTCATCCATTCTTGAATTTCTCAATAGGGTATAGCCTATATCATTCAGTGTATTTTCAAAATTCCATTTTGAATTTTTTGCTTTAAGAGAATGATAGATTCTCTCCGCATCAGGATTGTTCTTTTTAGAAAATTCAGAAATGATAGTTTCTTCTGCTAATGAATAGTCGTCTGCTAAGTTTTTATCAAGCATAGCAGCAATATGATTGATGATCCTGTATTGAACAGAGAATAAGTTATATCCATTAGACATTATTATGACGGCCAGATTACGCTGCGGGTAAATTTTATAGGCACTTACATTTCCTCCGGAAAAATTATAAGAGGGGATATCATTCACTTTACTAATGTCCCATCCATAGGCGAAAACATCCTTTTTATTGCCAAAATCAAAGGGCTGCCACATTATTTCTTTCGTTTTTGGATTTAAAAAATCATTTTTACTAAGGTGAACACTCCATTTTAAAAATGCAGGAAGTGTTATGGCAATGCCATTGGCAGAATGAGCTCTTATTCCGCTGACATCTGTAGATTTTTCATATTGTCTTTTTCCTGAATTGTAATTGTATTTTATCACGCGGTTCGGGATCTTTTCGAGAGCATTTGAAGAAAAAACGACCTGGTTTTTAGAATCGGAAAACTGATTATTCAGGATGAATTGTTCAAAAGGCTGTCCTGTAATTTTTTCAATAATCATCGTAAGCAAAAAATAATTGGTCTGATTATACCTGAATTGATTTCCTGTTTTAAAATCCATTTTTTCTCTGGATAGCCTTTCAATAACTTTAGAGTTAGAATCATCAGGCAAAATATCATTAAAAGCGATAAGATTGGGAAGTCCGGAAGAATGCGTGATCAGGTTTTTTACTTTAATATCTTGCCATTCTTTAGGTAGATTGTCAAGGTATTTGGAGATTTTGTCTTCTAAAGATAATTGTCCCTTTTCAATCAGCTGAAAAACGCCAACGTTTGTCATCAGTTTTGAGGTAGAATATATCCTGAACATAGAATTTGAATCCACTTTTTTGTTACTTTCCAGGGTTTCTGTACCATAGTATTGCTGAAAAATGATTTGTCCATCTTTTATAACCCCAACAGCAAGACCGGGAATCTGATTAATTTTAATCACTTCTTTTACATACTGATCAATGGCTGTAGATGGATTGGTTTTCTGAGAGTAAGTGGTGATAGAAACACTTAAAGCTAATGCCGTTAAAATGAATGATTTCATAGCTAATTAATTATGTTTTATAAAAGACAATTTAAACCCTGATGATATTACTTATCTTTTTCAGAAATACAGACATTGAACCACAAAAAAACCTCCGATCAAAAATCGAAGGTTTTCTATTATTATCATTTCATCAACACCAGGTATATTACTCATTGCTGATTACTTATTACTTATATTTCCGTATTCAGATCCCAGTTTTCCAGGTAATCATGAACATGCTTCAGCATCATTCCTCCTAATGAACCATCTACTACTCTGTGGTCATAAGAATGAGACATAAACATTAAGTTTCTGATAGCAATCACATCACCGTCTTTGGTTTCAAGAACTGCAGGTTTTTTAACAATGGCCCCGATTGCCAGAATAGCAACCTGTGGCTGAGGAATAATAGGAGTTCCCATAAGGTTTCCAAAGCTTCCCACATTAGAAATAGTATACGTTGCCCCTTGAGTATCTTCCGGTCTTAATTTCTTGTTTCTTGCTCTGTACGCTAAGTCATTGATTGCTTTTGCAAGACCTGAAAGTGATAGCTGATCAGCATTTTTGATAACAGGTACAATCAGGTTTCCGTCAGGAAGTGCAGTTGCCATACCAATGTTGATATTTTTCTTTTTAATGATGTTTTCACCATTTACAGAAACATTGATCATTGGAAAATCCTGAATTGCTTTTACAACAGCTTTTACGAAAATAGGCATGAACGTAAGCTTTTCACCTTCACGTTTTTCGAAGATTGCTTTGTTTTTATTTCTCCATTTTACAACGTTGGTCACATCTGTTTCAATGAAAGAAGTAACATGCGGAGCAATTTGTTTTGCTTTTACCATGTTTTCAGCGATGATCTTTCTCATTCTGTCCATTGGAATGATTTCATCGCCGGCACTTACCGGAATAGTAGCTGCAGGTGCAGAAACGGCCGGTTGTGGAGTAGAAGCAGACTGAGCCGGAGCTGCTTTTGGAGCAGGCTGCTTCCCTCTGTTTGCTACGTAGGCTAATATATCTTCTTTAGTAATTCTGCCTTCTAAACCGCTTCCTTTGATGGATTTTAGTTCAGTTTCAGAAATTTTTTCCTGTTGTGCAATAGACTTTACAAGGGGAGATAAATAAAGATCTCCTGAGAATTCTACATTTGAAGCAGCTACAGTTTGTAATGGCTCTTCAATTGTTTTTAAGGTTTCAGCATCCGGAGTTGTAGCCGGAGCTTCTGTTTTTGCTTCTTCGGAAGCTGTATTTCCGCCTTCTCCTTCAATTTCTAAAATAGCAATGGCTTCACCAACTTTTGCAACTTCATCCTTTTGCTTTAAAATTTTTACAATTTTCCCCGAAACTGGTGTCGGTACATCTGAATCTACTTTATCAGTTGCAATTTCTACTACGGAATCGTCCTCTTTTACGGTATCACCTTCATTGAATAACCAAGTGATAATTGTCGCTTCCATAACACCTTCTCCCATGGAAGGAAGCAATAATTTGTATTCTGCCATTTTTGATTTTTAGATTTTGACAAATATATAAAAAAAATCGGTTTTTTTATGAAATATATAATTTTAGAAAAATTCAATATAGATATTCTCGCCTACATTCAGCCCAAACAGGCTTTTTGCGCCATTTTTCTTACTCCCTTTATAAATGGTAAGCTCCAATAATTGACTGTCATTGAAGATCGCAGCGGACTGTCCGTGGTATTCTGTTTCCCTGTCCCAGTCTGCAACCACTTCAGTGTGGCTTGAAAATACTCTTGACAAGCTCAGATTTCTGAATTTTATAGTAAAATTACTGTATCCTTTGGCAGTAGTTTCAAAAAAATCTTTGTTGATATTTGAGATTATATTTCCGAAATTATCAATATAAGTTACTTCTCCAATGATCATTCCTTCGGATTCGTTGAAAACCGGTCTCGGGAACATCAGCTGTTTGGCGGCATCTATTTTTCTGCCGATCACCTCCGGAAGTCCCCCATTGGCAAGATGCACCGCTGCGGGAACAAAAATATCGGTAGACGTGAAGTCTATAATGTCATCAAAACGATTGTTCAGTGTAATTTCATAGATCGCCTCGGGCTTAATATCAAAAAAGATAAGACTTAAAAGGCCGTTATCAGCTGCCAGAAAGTAAGAACCATCTGCTTTATAAAGAATATTTTTTCTCGATTTATGGTAAAAACTGTCTACAGAAAGAATATGAATCGTTCCTTTTGGGAAATATTTATATGCGTTTCTTACAATATACGAGGTTTGTATCAAGTTGAATGCCTGGATGTCGTGGGTTATATCAATAATATTAACCTCCGGATTTAGAGACAGAAGACTGCCTTTTACAGCGGCGACTCTGTAATCTAAATTTCCGAAATCCGAAGTAAGGGTAATAATTGACATGAGCAATTTTAGAATAGTGTAGTATTGCAAAGTTATTTAAAATAAAAAGAATGCCCGAAAGATTGTTGAAAAGAATTTGAGATAAATTTGAAAAAAAGCTTTAATTTTAAAATCTAAAATAAAAATACTACATGTTTGAATTAACGTATGATTTGGAAGATATTGATGCAAAAATCTTCTATGGAGTTAATAACCAATATTTCAACTTAATAAAATCAAGCTTCCCAACTCTTAAAATTACAGGCAGAGATCATTTTATTTTTGCAATGGGTAATCAGGAAGCTTTAGACATATTGAAACAAAAACTGGATGATATCGTCCGTTTTATTTCTAAAAACAATTCAATAGGACTGAAAGACGTTGAAAATATTCTGAATATTAAAGACGAAAACGAAAAGCAACTGATCTTTGACCAGGATATCATTGTAAAAGGAGTAAACGGGAAGATCATCAAGGCGAAGACTACCAATCTTAAAAAACTGGTAAAGGAAACTGAGAAAAAAGATATGGTTTTTGCCATCGGACCTGCGGGAACAGGAAAGACCTATACCAGTGTTGCTTTAGCAGCAAGAGCTTTAAGAGATAAAGAAGTAAAAAGAATTATTCTTACAAGACCTGCCGTAGAAGCAGGGGAGAGTCTCGGATTCTTACCCGGAGACCTTAAAGAGAAGCTGGATCCCTATTTGCAGCCTTTATATGATGCACTTCGTGACATGATTCCTCATGAAAAGCTCGAAGGATTTATGGAGAAAAAGATAATTGAAGTGGCACCGTTAGCTTTTATGAGAGGGCGTACTCTTGACGATGCGTTTGTTATTCTCGATGAAGCACAGAATACTACCCATGCGCAAATGAAAATGTTCCTGACCAGAATGGGAATGAATGCCAAGTTTATCATTACAGGAGATCCAAGCCAGATTGACCTTCCGAAAAACCAGCAGTCCGGGCTCAAAGAGGCTATGAGGATTTTAAATGGTGTCAATGAAATTGGTTTTGTGCATCTTACAGAAGAGGATGTAGTAAGACATCCTGTGGTAAGAAAAATCATTCTGGCTTATAATGATGAAGAGAAAAGACTAAGAAATGACTGATGGCTGAATAAAAATGTAAAATAAGTATCATATTGGTGAAAAAAAACCGCTATAATTTGTCAGTTTTAAAAAAATAGTTAGTTTTGCATTCCTTTAAATATTAAAACTAATTACTAATGAAAAAACTTTTACTTATTGCAGCGGTCGCTGTTATGGGAATTTCGGCTCAAGCACAGGAATTCAGATTTGGTCCAAAAGCAGGATATTCATACTCTACATTAAAATTGAAAGGTGACGGGCAGTCTGAGACTTCAGATCCTCTGCATACATTTTATATCGGAGGTATGGCTGAATATAAACTGAGTGATAAATTTGCGCTTCAGGGAGAACTTTTGTATTCACAATTAGGAGGTAAAGTAAAAATTGCTGAAGCAGATCCGAGTGATCCAGGTACATTTTTAAACTTTAAATCCAAGGAAACTTTCCATACTTTATTGATTCCTGTTTCAGCTAAATATTTTATTACTGAAGGTTTATCGGTTTCTGCAGGAGCAAGTTTCGGACTTATTCTTTCTGCTAAAGCAAAACTTTCTACTGATTTTGGTATCGGTCTTCCGGGACTTGAGCTTAATTCAGATAAAGAAGTGGATATTAAAGATCAAACGAGTACTTTAAATATCGCTCCTTTCCTGGGTGCCGAATATGCTTTGGAAAACGGATTGTTCTTTGATGCAAGATACAATCTTGGGGTTTCTAATTTAGCAAAACATCCTGTAGGAAATGAAAAAACAACTAATAGCTTTATTCAGGTAGGTGTTGGTTTCAAATTCGGAGGAAATTAATCTGAAACTTTATATACAATATTCTACAAGCAGAACAAATTTTGTTCTGCTTTTTTTATTCCTAGAAATGAGATTCGGGGAACTTACCGTAAGGATTGAAAATAATTAGTACTTTTGGGTCGGTAATTTAAAAGCTACTAAAAAAATGAAAAAGCTATTATTAGTAGGTGCTTTTGCACTATTAGGAGGTGCTGTTCAAGCGCAGGAAGGTTTTAAACTAGGTGGGCATATTGGTGTTCCTGTATCTGATGCAAGTGATGTGTCTTCATTTACATTAGGAGTAGATGCGGCTTATATGTGGAATATTACTAAAGGTCTTGATCTTGGTGTAGCAACAGGATATTCGCATTTCTTCGGAAAAGATCATTTTGATGATTTTGGATTTATTCCTGTGGCTGTGTCCGGTAAATATAAGTTTTCCGGAGCTCCTGTTTTTGTAGGACTAGATTTAGGATACGGAATTTCTACTAAAGACGGGGTAGATGGTGGATTCTATGCTCAGCCGAAATTCGGATATCAAATGAAGAAAGGAGAATTGTATTTAGGATATCAGAGTATTAGTAACAGACGAGACTATGGATGGTATAGAAATAGCTGGAATGTAGGTGCTATTAACCTTGGATATAACTTCTTCATTAAATAAAGAAGTGAGATCATACAATATGAAACTTCGGCTGAAAAGCCGGAGTTTTTATTTTTATAAGAAGAATATTCTCTAAAAAGAAGTTAAGATAATATTAAATAATTACCAATAATTTTTATTGAAAGAAGGTTTTTATGACTTTCTTACATGCTTCTTCAAGTCGTAAGATCTGTGGTATATTGCAGGGTTTCATGCGATTTAGCTTAAATGATTCTCTGTTTTTTTATGTATATTTATAAACGGATGTTTAATTTTGTGTATTTAATGTGTTGAAAATTAGTATTTTATGCAACCTGTTTTTTTGAATTGAGAAGAAAGTCAATTTTTTCCGGCAAAAGTGATAAATCATAAACTACAAACATATTCGGCTCTGATTGATAAATTGCAATTTTTTTATTCATAAAATTGTGAAAAAATCAAAAGGCTTTATTGGCTAAGATTTATTTCTGTAAAAAGTCAATATTTAACAATGATATTAATCACATTAACAAATTTTAATATTCGTGGTGACCACTGTAAATTTGCCATCAGAAAGTATTAAAATTTTTTAAAATGAAAAAAATATTATTAGCGGGTGCTGTTGCACTTTTCGGTTTATCAAACGCTCAGATTGCTAAAGGAACTACATATTTATCAGGACAAGTTAGCTACTCTCAAACAGAAGATAACAATACTGATAAAAAAGTAGAGAACTTCAAAATCCTTCCAACGGTAGGATATTTTGTAGGGACTAACTTAGCTGTAGGTTTAGGTGTTGGTTACAAAGATGGGAAAACTACAACTACAAATACATTAGGTTCAGCAGTAACTGAAACTGAAAAATCTAAGCCAGCATTTGTTGTAGCTCCATTCGTAAGAAAATACTGGACTGTAGCTGATAAATTATATATCTTCGGTCAGTTAGAAGTTCCAATGGAATTTGGTAAAAACAAAACAGAAGTTACTACTACCACTACAAACGGAGGAAACACAAGTGTTGCTTCTACATCTACTAAAAACAACTACACTTCAATCGGTGTTAACATTAAACCAGGTTTAGATTATTTCTTAAACAAAAACTGGTCTATCGAAGCTACTATCGGTGAATTCGGATACAATACTTCTAAAGAAGATGTTGACGGAGCTAAGAGAGTTAACAACTATGACTTCGGTTTAAACCTAAAGGCTGTAACTTTCGGAGTTAAATATGTATTTGCAAAATAATAAACAAAGCATATAAATGTCTAAAGTCCTAAGTTTTCTTAGGACTTTTGGCGTATAAAAACAAATAAAACTTTAATTCAATAAATAATCATGAAAAAACTATTATTAGTCGGTGCAGTTGCACTTTTCGGACTTTCTAATGCTCAAATGACTAAAGGAGACTGGGTAGTAAGCGGAGATACAGGGTTGGGTTTCAATAACACTACAACTACTGTAAAAGTAGGAGGGCAATCTTTTGACGGGCCTAAAACAAACACTTTTTCAATCACTCCTTCCGTAGGATATTTTGTAATTGATAAATTAGCAGTGGGTATTGAGTTGGGCTATGTAAATACTACGACTAAATACGATGGTAATAAAACGACCAATTCTACTTTTTCAGTAATGCCTACAGCGACTTATTACTTCACTAATTCCACTAAGTTTGTGCCGTTCTTAGGCGCGGGGATCGGGTATGCATCCAATAAAACGAAAGTAGATCTTAAAAATAGCGGATTAACCGGGGATCCTTTGCTTATGCAGACTGAGACGACAACAGATGGTTTAGCATGGAAAGTAAAAGGAGGGGTTACTTATATGGCAACACAGTCTTTAGGAATTAATTTAGGAATTTCTTATGATCAGTTTTCCAATAAAGAAACTTATATGAATACAGACGTTAAAACGAATATTAAGACTTTCGGTGTCAATGTGGGTTTCTCTTATTTTATTAAAGCTAAGGCTCAAAAATCTGACAAATAATTAATTCTTTACCAGAATAAAAAAACAAAAAATCCGACTCAGAACTGAGTCGGATTTTATATTCTAAAGGCTTTATTTTCCGGATTATTTCCCAAACATTCCGCCCATTCCTGGCATATTAGGCATTTTGCTCATCATCTGCATCATTTGCTTCCCTTGAGGCCCCTGCATCATCTTCATCATTTTACCCATCTGCTCGAATTGCTTCATCAATTGGTTGACATCTTCAATTTTTCTTCCTGCACCTTTTGCAATTCTGCCTTTTCTCTGAGTATTGATAATAGAAGGCCTTCTTCTCTCTTCCGGAGTCATAGAGTAGATGATCGCTTCGATATGTTTGAATGCATCGTCGCTGATTTCTACGTCTTTGATCGCTTTTCCAACTCCGGGAATCATTCCCATCAGGTCTTTCATATTACCCATTTTCTTGATCTGGTTGATCTGTTTAAGGAAATCGTCAAAACCAAACTCATTTTTAGCAATTTTTTTGTGAAGCTTTTTAGCTTCTTCTTCGTCAAACTGTTCCTGAGCTCTTTCTACTAAGGAAACAACGTCTCCCATTCCCAGGATTCTGTCTGCCATTCTTTCCGGATAGAAAACATCTAAAGCTTCCATTTTTTCTCCGGTAGAAATGAATTTTATTGGTTTTTCAACAACAGAGCGGATCGTTAATGCAGCTCCCCCTCTTGTATCACCATCTAATTTAGTTAATACAACTCCGTCAAAATTTAATGCATCATTAAATGCTTTTGCTGTGTTTACAGCATCCTGACCTGTCATGGAGTCAACAACGAAAAGTGTTTCCTGCGGTTTGATGAAATAATGTACCGATTTAATTTCGTTCATCATTTGCTCATCAATTGCCAAACGACCTGCAGTATCCACGATAACTACATCATGATTGTTGGCTTTTGCAAAGTTAATTGCATTTTCAGCAATAGTAGAAGGGTTTGTAGATCCTTCTTCAGTGTAAACAGGAACTTTGATCTGTCCACCCAATACCTTTAGCTGATCAATCGCAGCAGGACGATAAACGTCACATGCTACCAATAAAGGTTTTTTATTTCTTTTTGTTTGTAGATAATTAGCAAGTTTTCCGGAGAAAGTCGTCTTACCTGAACCCTGAAGACCTGCAATAAGAATAACTGTTGGTTTTCCTGACAGGTTAATTCCTTCCTGAGATCCTCCCATCAAATCGACCAATTCGTCATGAACGATTTTAGTCATTAACTGTCCCGGAGTAAGGGACGTAAGAACATTTTCTCCTAATGCTTTATCCTGAACTCTTTTGGTAAGGTCTTTTGCAACTTTATAGTTAACGTCGGCATCTACCAATGCTCTACGGATCTCCTTTACGGTTTCCGCTACATTGATTTCGGTAATTTTTCCACGTCCGGAAATATTGTGTAATGCCTTGTCTAATTTATCCTGTAAACTATTAAACATATGTATTGTAAATTATAGGTTTGCAAAAATAAGGAATTTTTAGCATATCCAAACGGTCAGACACGTAATATTATATGTATAAGAAAAATGATAAATATCAAATCATAGGATAATACGATAGAAAAAGTCTATTTTTGTGATCAATTAAAATTGAAAATGAAAATCAGTCCTAATATTCTTGTTGTTATTTTGTTCTTTCTGACATTTCTGGTGCATTTCTCTCTTTGGAAATTCGTTTTTCACCTGGATGAAATTATGATCATTAAATTTTATCTTTTTCTGAGTGTTATGTTTATGATGATGATGACACTTCTTGTCTTGATTAATAGAGTAGCTCCCGAATTTTTAGGAATGTCGGTGATCGGTTTAATCCTTTTGAAATTCGGTTTAATGTATTTAATCAGAAAGAAACTGAACTTTGAAGTGATTCCGGGCTATAAATTTCATTTTATCATCCCGTATTTTATCCTGACAACGCTGCTTACGTACTATGCGATAAAGCTAATTAATCATGATAAAAAACAGTAAAATTATTTATTGAAACTAGAAAAAATATTATATTTTTGCACAACGAAAAAAACCTATCAATGTTTAAGAAATTCGCAGTTTTATTCTACAGTATTTTTGTATTAAACTTAGTGTCTGCACAGCACGGCGAGGCGGCTGCTGGGGCAGCTCCTACACAAGAGCTTTCAGAGAAAGACAAAGTAAGTAAAGAAAACAAAGAGTTCATCGATCATCACTTATTGGATGCGCATGATTTCACATTGATGGTTGATAAAGATGGTCATCACATTGGTTTTCCTCTTCCGGTTATTATTTTTGATAATGGGTTTCATACTTTTATGAGTAATAAAGAAGGCTTTATGCATGGTGAGCCAACTGAAGTAGACGGGTCTTTCTATGTGTTGCATCATGAAAAGATTTATAAGACAGATGCGGCTGGAACTTTAACACTTGGAGAAGACGGGCATCCTACAAATGTAAAGCCTTTAGATCTTTCTATTACAAAGAGTGTTCTTATCATCCTTTTAGTGTCAGTCTTCATGTTGGTGTTATTCGGAGGAATGGCTAAGTCTTACAAGAAGTCTGTTGTTCCTACCGGAGCCGCTAAATTCCTGGAGCCTTTGATTATCTTTGTAAGAGATGAAGTAGCAATCCCGAATATCGGACATAAGTATAAGAGATTTATGGGGTATTTATTAACTGTATTTTTCTTTATTCTTTTCCTTAACGTTTTAGGATTAATGCCTTTCGGAATTAATGTTACAGGTAATATTACCATGACATTCTTCCTGGCTATCCTTACTTACCTGATTACTACATTCTCTGCAAATAAAGATTATTGGAAACATATCTTCTGGATGCCTGGAGTACCGGTGCCCATGAAGTTGATTATGCTTCCTATCGAATTATTAGGAACAATCACTAAGCCATTTGCATTGATGATCCGACTTTTTGCAAACATGACTGCAGGTCACATCGTGGTAATGAGTTTGATCGGTTTGATCTATGTGTTTAAAAATGTTATTGCAGGAGTTGCTTTCCCGTTCTTGACATTGGTTATTTATTTATTGGAAGTATTAGTAGCATTCTTACAGGCTTATATCTTTACGATGTTATCGGCTCTGTTTATCGGAATGGCTGTGCAGGAACATGAGCACGAACATCACGCAGCTCACTAATAGAAAGTTAAATAGTATTTAGAAACAAATTTTTTAAAATTATATATTATGGAAATCCCTAAAATTGTAGGTGCTGGTATCGTAGTATTAGGTGTTGGTATTGGTCTTGGTAAAATCGGAGCTGCTGCTCTTGAGGCTATCGCTAGACAGCCAGAACAAGCTGGTAAAATTCAAACAGCTATGCTTATTGCGGCTGCACTTGTAGAAGGTGTTGCGTTTGCTGCTCTATTTGCAGTAAACTAATTAAAATCAAACCATTATCTGTAACGGTTGGTTGCAGGTAATGGTTCTTTAAAAAAGTAATAATTATTTATACATTTATATAATGGAATTAATTCACCAGTTTTCATCAGGATTATTTATTATCCAGTCTGTTATTTTTCTAGCATTATTGTTTTTGTTAGGTAAATTCGCTTGGAAACCTATTTTAAAGTCTATCAATGACAGAGAAACATCTATTGTTGACGCTCTTAATCAGGCTAAATTAGCAAGAAAAGAGATGGAAACTCTAAAGGAAGATAACGAAAGAATTATTCGTGAAGCTAAAATCGAAAGAGATGCTATCCTTAAAGAAGCCAGAGAAATTAAAGACAGAATCGTAGGAGAAGCTAAAGATGCTGCTAAAGCTGAAGGAGACAAATTAATTGAGGCTGCTAAGCAGACTATCAATGCTGAGAAAAATGCTGCAATGGCGGACATCAAAACTCAGATTGGTACTTTATCAGTAAACATCGCAGAGTCTATCTTGAAACAAAAATTAGACAACAGCGAGGCTCAAAACGAATTAGTTCAAAATTATTTAAACAAATCAAACCTTAACTAAGAATGCTTACATCTAAAGTAGCTAAAAGATACGCACAAGGTTTACTTGATTTTACAAATGAATCAGGTCAAACGGCTACTGTATTTTCTGAAATGAAAGCTGTAGTAAAGGTAATGACTGAATCTAAAGATTTAAACAAATTTTTCTTTACTCCTTACATCGATTCTAAAAAGAAAATAGAAGTAGCAAACGAAATTTTCAAAGGTTTATCAGCTTCTTCTCAGAATTTGATCAAATTGGTTATTAAGCACGGTCGTGAAAACCAATTGAAAAACATCGCTCAGGAATTCATCAATAAAGTTGAAGATTTAAGTGGTGTACAAAGAGTAACGCTTACAACAGCGACTCCGCTTTCACAAGAAAATCTTCATCAGATTTTAAGATCTACGAATCTTGTGAATGCTGATTCAAATTTTGATCTTACCGTAAACGTAAAACCTGAAATTCTTGGGGGATATGTTCTAAGAGTAGGAGACCAGCAGGTAGACGCGTCTGTGAAGACAAAACTGAACCAAGTTAAAAAAGATTTCCAATTAAATTAAGAAAAACAACCATACAATGGCAGAAATAAATCCGGCAGAAGTATCTGCGATCTTAAAACAGCAATTGGCCAACTTCGATACTCAATCAAACGTTGAGGAAGTAGGTACAGTTTTAACCATCGGTGATGGTATTGCTCGTGTATACGGGTTAGAAAACGTACAATACGGAGAGTTGGTGAAATTTTCTAGTGATGTAGAAGGTATTGTACTTAACCTTGAAGAAGACAACGTGGGTGTTGCTTTATTAGGTGAAAGTAAATTAGTAAAAGAAGGAGATACCGTAAGAAGAACAAACAGAATCTCTTCTATCAAAGTAGGAGAAGGTATGTTAGGAAGAGTAGTTGATACTCTTGGTAATCCTATCGATGGTAAAGGTCCTATTACAGGAGATTTATATGAAATGCCATTAGAAAGAAAAGCTCCTGGAGTTATCTACAGACAGCCGGTAACTGAGCCTTTACAGTCAGGTATCGTTGCGATTGACTCTATGATCCCTGTAGGAAGAGGACAAAGAGAGCTTATCATCGGTGACAGACAAACAGGTAAAACTACTGTTGCGATCGATACGATCATCAACCAAAAAGAATTCTTTGAAGCTGGGAAACCAGTATATTGTATATATGTAGCTATCGGTCAGAAAGCTTCTACTGTAGCACAAATCGTTAAAACTCTTGCTGATAAAGGAGCTTTAGCATATACGGTAATCGTTGCGGCTAACGCATCAGACCCGGTTCCTATGCAGGTATATTCTGCAATGGCAGGTGCTGCTATTGGTGAGTTCTTCAGAGATACAGGTAGACCAGCGCTTATCGTTTATGATGATTTATCTAAACAAGCTGTTGCTTACCGTGAGCTTTCTCTACTATTAAGAAGACCACCGGGCCGTGAAGCTTATCCTGGAGACGTTTTCTATCTTCACTCAAGATTATTGGAAAGAGCTGCAAAAGTAATCGCTGATGATGAAATTGCTAAGCAGATGAACGACTTACCAGAGTCTCTTAAGCCAATCGTGAAAGGTGGTGGTTCTTTAACTGCACTTCCAATCATTGAAACTCAGGCTGGTGACGTTTCTGCGTATATCCCTACAAACGTAATCTCTATTACAGACGGGCAGATCTTCTTGGAGTCTGATCTATTCAACTCTGGAGTTCGTCCGGCGATCAACGTAGGTATCTCTGTATCGAGAGTAGGAGGTAATGCTCAGATCAAGTCCATGAAAAAAGTTTCTGGTACACTTAAATTAGACCAGGCTCAGTATAAAGAATTAGAAGCGTTTGCTAAATTCGGTTCTGACCTTGATGCTTCTACTTTAGCAGTAATCTCTAAAGGAGAAAGAAACGTGGAAATCCTTAAGCAACCGGTAAACTCTCCACTTCCTGTAGACAGCCAAGTAGCGATGATCTATGCAGGAACTGAGAACTTGCTAAGAAATGTTCCATTGAACAAAGTAAAAGAATTCCAGATCGAATATATCGAATTCCTAAGATCTAAGCATCCTGATACAATGGCTGCGATCAAAGCTGGAAAAATCGATAACGATATTACAGGTGTTCTTAAGCAGGCAGCTAACGATTTAGCTTCTAAATACAACTAAAAAAATTCAATGTTTAAGGTTTAAATACCGTTTTAAACCTTAAACTTTAGACCTTAAACTTTGAACCCAAATTAATGGCAAACTTAAAAGAAATACGAGGCAGAATTACGTCAATTTCATCAACGATGCAAATTACCCGTGCTATGAAAATGGTTTCCGCAGCGAAACTTAAAAAAGCACAGGACGCAATCGTGATGTTAAGACCTTATTCTGAAAAATTACAGGAGCTTATCCAGAATGTAAATTCTAGCTCAGATCCTGACCAGGTTTCTGTATATGCTCAGAAAAGAGAGGTTAAAAGAATACTTTTCATCGCTGTTACTTCAAACAGAGGTCTTGCGGGAGCTTTTAACTCTTCAATTGTAAAAGAGCTTAACCTTCAGTTCCAGAACAATTCTCAATATGAGATCGAAGTTCTTCCTGTAGGTAAAAAAGTATATGATGCTGTAAGAAGAAGCCGTTCAGTATATGCTAATGGAAGTTCTGTTTATGACAATCTAAGCTTTGATGCTGTTGCTCATATTGCTGAAGGTGTAATGACCAGCTTTACGGAAGGAAAGTTTGACGAAGTTTATGTTATTTACAATAAATTCGTTAATGCAGCAACTCAGGAAGTTACTACAGAAAAACTTCTTCCGATCTCAATGCCTGAAACTACTGAACCACAGGTTGAAACAGATTATATCTTCGAACCAAACAGAGCGGAGATCTTAGACAACTTGATTCCTAAGTCTATCAAAACTCAGGTTTTCAAAGCGATCTTAGATTCAGTAGCATCTGAACACGGAGCAAGAATGACCGCAATGCACAAAGCAACCGATAATGCCGAAGCTTTGAGAAATGATCTTAAGATCTTCTACAACAAAGCAAGACAGGCTGCAATTACCAACGAAATTTTGGAAATTGTTTCCGGAGCAGAAGCTTTGAAAAATTCGTAAAGAATTATTTTAACATACTATCAAAAGCACCGATAAAATCGGTGCTTTTTTATTAGTAAAAAGTGAAAACCTCTTTTTAGCCTCCTAAAACCACCTTGAAAATAAAAAATGAAGAAAGGATCAGCCTATTTTTTTTCGTGTAAAAATGCCCTGTTGTATCGATTTATTTTTTCGTTTTAAAAAACCATTATCGAAATATCTGATCCGGAGTCAGCGGTATTTATATTTTGCCTATCTTTGTAGCTAATAAAATTTATACAACTTCTAAATGGACTCGGACATAGTCAGGCTTTTGCTGGCCTTATTTCTTGTTTTACTAAATGGCTTTTTCGTAGCCGCAGAATTTTCAATTGTTAAAGTTCGTTATTCACAAATTCAACTAAAAGCCGCAGAAGGTGACTCTATGGCTAAACAGGCAGAGCATATTATCAAACATCTTGATGAATATCTTTCTGCAACACAATTAGGTATTACATTGGCATCCCTTGCCCTTGGTTGGGTGGGAGAGAGTGCTCTGCACCATATCGTAGAAAATATTTTTCATTCGATTAATATAGACATGAGCCAGGCAACTGTTACTTCAGTTTCACTGGTGATCAGTTTTGTATTGATTACTATCATGCATATCGTATTTGGAGAACTTATTCCAAAATCAATTGCAATCAGAAAATCAGAAGCCACTACCATGGCGACCGCTGTGCCTCTGAGAGTTTTTTATACGATTTTCAAACCGTTTATCTGGTTGATGAATTCTATGTCAAATGGCTTTTTAAGACTTATAAAAATCCACCCGGCTTCAGAACAGGAAATTCACTCAACGGAAGAGCTTCAGCTTTTGGTGAAGCAGAGTGCAGACAGTGGTGAAATTGAAGAGGAGAACTATGAAATCATTAAAAATGCATTTGACTTTACAGATCATTCTGCCAAGCAGATCATGGTTCCAAGACAAAATATTACATCTATCGACTTTGAAGAAGATATAAACGATATTATCAATAAAATTATGGATAGCGGTTATTCCCGTATCCCTGTATATATAGACTCTATTGACAATGTGATCGGAATTTTCTATACCAAGGAAATTATCAGAGAATTTGTAAAAAGAAAAGGAGATCTGGATCATGAAGATCTTAAAGATTTAATGCGTGATGCCTTTTTCGTGGTGGAAAGTAAAAAAGTTTCAGACTTATTAAAAACATTCCAGTTGAAAAAGCAGCATATAGCGATTGTTATCGACGAATTTGGTGGTACTGAAGGAATTATTACCTTAGAAGATATCCTGGAAGAACTTGTAGGTGAAATTCAGGATGAGGAAGATGAAGAGGAAAAAATCGTTGATAAAATAGCGGATAATACTTATTGGGTGCAGGCAACCCAGCCTCTGGATGAGATCAATGAACACCTTCCTAAAAAACTGCCTCTTTCCGAAGAAAGCGAGTACAATTCACTGGCCGGATTTATTTTGTATGAACTTGAAGAAATTCCACAGGAAAATCAGGAGTTTGAACTGGATCATTATCATTTTAAGATTCTGAAGATGAATAATAAGAGTGTAGAACTTGTGGAACTCATCTATCAGGAGCCTAATCCTATTAATGATATGGCGGATAATATCGGTGAAGCCTAAAAGATTTAAAAATGAATTTCTATAATACTATAAAAGACTACGAAAATCCAAAACGTCAGTATGAAGAGGAAGTCCTCGTGCTGGATGATACGGATGACGTTTATAAGCTTGTCCTGCATAACGATGACATTCATACATTTGATTATGTGATAGACTGCCTGATCGAAATATGTAAACATACGCTGGAACAGGCTGAGCAATGTACAATACTGGTACATTATAAAGGCAAATGCACTGTAAAAACAGGCTCAATGGATGTATTGAAGCCCATGCATGAAAAATTACTTTCAAGGGAATTAACAAGCGAAATCGTATAAAATAAAAACCGGTCAATGTATTGTCCGGTTTTTTTGTGAAAGCCTTCTGTCATTCCGGTGCAGGAGGAATATCATTATTGTACTGTTTTAAAAATAAAAAAAATCGTTTTTTCCGATTAAATCAAAGCCGCTTTAAAATCATCTCAATTTTTAAGACTAATTATTTTCATCTCAATATGTAAGAGTTTCTTAATTGTTCAATTTCTCTATCTTCATTGCCATATTTTATCTAAAGTAGTATATTTGTACCAACTATAAAGAAACAAAAAAGAATGCTTGTAATAGGAATTGCCGGTGGTACAGGATCCGGCAAAACTACAGTTGTTGACAAGATACTTCAGCAGCTTGATATTGAAGGAATGAATATCCTTTCTCAGGACAATTATTATCATGATAATCAAAATCTTACCCTGACAGAAAGAGAGGCTTTAAACTATGATCATCCGAAATCTATCGATTTTGAATTATTGATAAAACATGTGAAAGCTTTAAAGAATAATGAGCCTATTGAACAGCCGATTTACAGCTTTGTCACTCATTCCAGAACAGGAGATCACGTCACTGTAGAACCTAAAAACGTATTGGTAGTAGAAGGAATTCTGGTTCTTACCAATAAAGAATTGTTAAAAGAATTTGATTTAAAGGTATTTGTACACGCAGATTCAGATGAAAGACTAATCAGAAGGATCAGAAGAGATACCCAGGAAAGAGGGAGAGATCTGAGTGAAGTATTACACCGTTATCAGACTACTTTGAAACCAATGCATCAGGAATTCATCGAGCCGTCTAAAAATGAGGCTGATCTTATTATCCCGAATATGAGACAGAATTCCGTAGCGATTGATTTTTTAACTACTGTTATTAAAAACTCGTTGAGAAAACATTAAAAATGGAAGAAAACAAACTTATCAAAGACATTCAGCCAAAATCGGAAACACTGAAACTTATCCAGAAATACATTCTGAATAAATATACCATTACGATCTGTTTGTTTTTGGTATGGATGATTTTCTTTGACAAAACCTCATTCCTTGTGATTAATGAACTGAATGGTGAGATTCATAAATATGAAGAGCAGCTGGAGTATTATAAAAAAGAATACGAAAAAAATGATGCTTTTTATAAAAAACTGATGAACAACAAATCAGAAAAAGAAAAATACGCAAGAGAGAATTATTTTATGAAAAAACCGAATGAAGAAATTTTCATTCTGGTTGTCGACAGTACTAAAGTCGCAAAGAAATAATAAAATGAATAGAATACCTCAATAGTGAATTGTGCTTACCTGTTTTAAAAACATTAAGGAAGTAAAATTCACTATTGATCATTCACAAATAAATAAAACTAATGTCAAATACAGATACACTTCCAAACTGGGAAAACCTAGTGAAAAAACAACTTAAAACGGAGGATATTTACCCCGTTTTAGAGAAAGAAAATCTGGAAGGAATAGAGGTTAAGCCTTTTTATACAGATGTTCAGAAGCCATTGGCCAATCTTCCAAAAGTTGAGGAAAGTACCCATTTGGTAGCCAGATATCACGAAAGCCTGGAAGATGAAGTATTTGCATTTATGCTGGACCAGAATGTAGAAAATCTGGAAGAGAAAACGATTTTTGTTAATAATAAAGAATTGGCAGGGCATATCAGCCCTAAAGAAGAAGATCAGTATTTTTCACTCATTGATGTTTTTGATGAAAAAAAAGGAGTAATTGATGATCAGCTGGCCAAAGAATTACTTTCAAAAGACTTTAAAAGAAATATCTGTGTTGATATTTCACTGCATCAGAATGCAGGTGCTGCGATCTATCAGCAGTTAGGAATTGCTTTAGCCAAAACTAAAGAACTTATAGAACTGTATGGGGCAGAGGTTATCAACAAATTGGTTTTCAGACTGGCTGTCGGTGGACATTATTTCTTTGAGATGGCCAAACTGAGAGCTTTTAAAATTGTTTTCAATCAGCTGTCTAAAGAATATGGACTAGATGAAGTGCCTTATATTTTTGCAGAAACTTCTTTGAGAAATAAAGCCGTTTCAGATAATGAAAATAATCTGATCCGCTCTACACTGGAACTTGCTTCTGCGATGATCGGGGGAGCAGATGCCGTTTTCACAAATAATTATCTGGTAGACAGAAGTACGGAGAATTCAGAAGAGATATCCTTTAAGCAGCAGATTGTTCTGGCTTATGAAAGTATTATCAATGTATTTGAAGACGCGTCCAACGGAAGTTACTATGTGGAAGATGTCACCACACAGTTTGCTGAGAAATCCTGGGCTTTATTTGTGGAAATAGAAGAAGCAGGAGGATATCTGGAGCTGTTAAAGCAGGGAGTAGTTCAGAAAAAAATTTACGATCATGCTATCCAAGAGCAGCAATGGATTGAAGAAGGTAAAATAAAGCTGATTGGCGTTAATTTATACCCTAAATTAGACGTTAAGAAGTCTATTGGAGATTTATACAACGAAAAAGAAATAAAAGCCGTGCGCTGGGCAGAAATGTTTGAGTAATGAAAGAAATGCTGATTGATTTATTTGAATATACTGATCAGTTCAACCGTGAAATGATCAAAGTCATTTCCGGAAACAGAGAAGCTGCAGATGATAAGATAATCAGTTTAATCAATCATACACTCAATGCACAGCAAATCTGGAATGCTCGAATATTGGGAGAATCCACATTTGACGTATGGCAGATCAATCCTTTTGAATCTCTGGATGAAATTAATCATCAGAATTTTTTGAAAAGTATTGACATCATTCAAAATTCTGATTTTGAAAAAAGAGTAGAATACCAGAATTCCAAAGGAACCAAATTTGAAAATAGTATTTTTGAAATACTTTTTCATGTCGTGAATCACTCTACTTATCACCGAGGACAAATGAATTCTCTTTTGAAACAGAACGGTATAACTCCTGTATTAACGGACTATATTTTTTATAAAAGAAAGTAATTTAAATTTGCTTTGATAGGCTGTAAGTAACAATATATTTGTTTTTATCTATCTTTAGAAAAACAAATGTATGAAAGAGAATGAAATAAGTTTCTACATCAGGAAGTTTATATTTTCTGTATACAATGAGCTAGGGCCTGGGCTTTTAGAAAAAGTTTTAGCTTATGAACTTGAAAAGAATGGCCTAAAAATTAGGACTCAGGTTCCTATGGGTATTAAGTTTAAAGATGCTTTTATCGATTCAGGTTTTATTGCAGATATAATGGTGGAAGATAAAGTCATAATTGAAATAAAAGCTATTTCTGAGATTCATAATATTCATCATCAACAATTATTAACTTATTTAAAATTAACAGGTTTAAAACTAGGAATTTTAGTTAATTTCAATACAGATTATATTGATAAAAGTATTATTCGAAAGGTTAATAGTAGCTTAGACTGAAGCTATAATGCTTTTATATGACCACAGATCACACAGATTTTCACTGATGATTATGGATAGATAAAAGAGTGTTGGGGGAATAATAGATAATTTGTCATTAAAAAGATTGAAAAGATCTGTGAAAATCTGCGAAGATCTGTGGTTGAAAATTATGTAATCACTTATAATAGAGAACTTCATAGATGATTATACGTATAAAGAAATTATTTGTGGGAGACAAGCTATTAAATAAAGACATTCAAAACTATATCAATGCAAATCTGAATACAGACTTGCATTCGTTATTATTAAAGAAATCTCCATTTCCTGAAGTTTCTATGCAGGAAATTGTACAACAAATCAAAGGAAAACAGGTTGCAGAACGGAAATTTCCTTTTCTGTTGAAAGATGGAATCATTTTTCCGCCACAACTCAACCTGGAGCAATCATCATCTGAAAAAACAGCTCTTTATAAATCCGGAATTTTAAAAGGAAAGAAATTCATTGATCTTACCAGTGGTTTTGGGATTGACGCCTATTATCTATCTCAAAATTTTGAAGATATTACCTTAATAGAGCAGAATGAAGAGCTTTTAAAAATCGTAGAACATAATTGGAATATCTTAGGAAGAAAGGCCAGGTTTATCAACCATAAACTCGAAGATTTTTTGAATCAAAATCAAGAAAATTTTGATATTATTTATCTCGATCCGGCCAGAAGAGACCAAAATAAAAATAAAGTTTTCCTTTTAGAAGACCTGTCTCCCAATATTCTTGAAATCCGGGAAAAATTATTATCAATATCAGGACAGGTTGTAATAAAACTGTCTCCGCTGATTGATCTTAAATATCTTGTTTCGGCTTTACCCGGAATTTTCAGAATTGAAATTATTGCCGTAAAAAATGATGTTAAAGAAGTGGTCATTTTTTTATCAGACGAGAAATTAGAGAAGATCAGCTGCCATTGTGTGAATCTGGAAAGTGGAGAAACAGATTTCAGCTTTAGATTTGGGGAAGAGGAAGAGGCTGTTTCAGACTATTCTGAACCTGAAAAATTCATTTATATTCCCAATAACTCCGTTTTAAAGGCAGGAGTGTTTAATTTGATTTCAGAAAAAATGGGGTTGAAAAAACTTCATCCCAATACACATTTTTATACGGCATCCGAAAGGAGAGATCATTTTCCGGGAAGAGTTTTTGAAATGGAAGTAATTGATTCTAAAAGTATTAAAAAGAAAGAGCAGTTTAATATCATATCAAAAAACTATCCGTTAAAACCAGAAGAACTGAAAAAGAAATATGGGTTAAAAGACGGTGGAGAGCGGTATCTTATTTTTACACAATCCAAAAAAGGAAAAATTATATTAAAATCAGTCTAAAAATGTTGCCGAAAAAAGCAGGATTTCTTACTTTTGGGCTATTAAAAATTTAAGCGTGAAATCGCCCGTTGTTTAGACGAGTAATCAGACTAAAATAATGCGATTTTATATGACCTTTAAAAAAAATAAATTTTACATATGAAAAAATTAGTTCTATGTTTAGCGATTGCAACTGTAGCTGTAAGCTGTAAAAAAGTACCGGCAGGAGGAAATAGAGCGGTTATAAAACTGGAAGACGGAGTAGAAAGATATTCAGACGATGTTCAGGGAGGAGCGGAAGCTCACACAACAGGTCATGAAGCTGCTCCTGAGCACAAAGAAGAAGCTGCTGCAAAACCTGAAGCTGTTAAAACAGATAGTACTGCCGCTGCTGCAAAACCTGCTGAAACAGAAAAAGCACCAAAAGCTGAACACTAATTAAAGTACAAAATATAAAAATGCCCTGTTTTCTGCAGGGCATTTTTTATGAAAAAAATGGACAATTTTTTACTCCCCGGAAAATAAGAAGCTGGCCGAGGAAAATCCTGCATTTTTGCTTGCTCCTGAGAACCATTTTTTTTAATTTTAACGAAATAAATTTTTACAATGCAAGAGACATTAAATTACATCAACGAAAATAAACAACGTTTCGTGGATGAATTATTTGAGTTATTGAGAATCCCTTCTATTTCTGCAGATCCGGCGTATAAGGATGATGTACTGAAGTGTGCTGAAGTATGTGCAGAACACCTTAGGAATGCAGGAGCTGATCATGTTGAAATATGTGAAACAAAAGGTTATCCTATCGTTTTTGGTGAAAAAATCTTAGACAAAAATTTACCTACAGTATTAGTATACGGACATTATGATGTGCAACCTGCAGATCCGCTAGAATTATGGACAAAGCCTCCTTTTGAGCCGTATATTGAAAAAACGGAACTTCATCCGCAAGGTGCCATCTTTGCAAGAGGAGCAGCCGATGATAAAGGACAGTTCTTTATGCACTTAAAAGCTTTTGAAGCAATGATGAGAACAAATACTCTTCCTTGTAACGTTAAATTTATTTTAGAAGGAGAAGAAGAGATAGGTTCTGTAAGTTTGGGAGATTTCGTTAATGAAAATAAAGAAAAACTGGCTTGTGACTGTATTCTTATTTCAGATACACATATTTACAGCAACGAACAACCTACCGTTACCACAGGATTAAGAGGATTAAGCTATGTAGAAGTAGAAGTGGAAGGGCCAAACAGAGACCTGCATTCCGGACTTTACGGAGGAGCTGTTCCTAACCCGATTCACGTGCTTTCAAGAATGATTGCCAACCTGATTGATGAAGAGGGACATATTACAATTGACGGGTTCTACGATAATGTAGAGATCGTTTCTGAATCTGACAGAACTGAGATGAATAAACTTAAGGATAATCCTGAAGAATTCAAAAAATCAATAGGATTGAGCAATGTTGAAGGTGAAAAAGGATATACAACATTAGAAAGAGCTTCCATTCGTCCGACTTTAGACTGTAATGGGATCTGGGGCGGATATACAGGAGAAGGCGCTAAAACAGTGATTCCTTCAAAAGCTTTCGCGAAAATTTCTATGCGTCTGGTTCCTTATCAGACTCCTGAAGAGATTACTGAAAAATTCACAAAATACTTTGAGAAAATAGCACCGGATACTGTAAAAGTTAAAGTTACTCCTCACCATGGAGGAATGCCTTATGTGCTGCAAAGTGATACAAAAGAGTTCTTAGCTGCTAAAAAAGCTATGGAAACTGCATTCGGTAAAGAAGTATTGCCTTACAGAAGCGGAGGAAGTATTCCTATTACAGCAATGTTTGAGAAAGTATTGGGTGCTAAATCCGTATTAATGGGATTCGGTCTTGATTCTGATGCGATCCACTCTCCAAATGAGCATTACGGATTGTTTAATTTCTATAAAGGAATTGAAAGTATTCCATTATTTTTTGAAAACTATTCGAAATAATACCGGTTTTATATACAACCAAAGACGCTTCTGCCGGAAGCGTCTTTTTTTTGTTTTATAATTAACATTGGTTTTATTGATAAAATGCTGATTATAATAGAATTGAATATTTTATTTATTAAAAATAAAGACTTTATTGTTAATTATTCTTCATGTTATTTCACTTTTGATGGAAAATTCATATTTTTAATTCAAACTTGAATTTACTATGAAAAAATATTACTCAATCGCATGTGCTTTATTTTCAGCGCTTTTCTTTGCCCAGCAAAATATTTCCTTTGAGCTCTCTGAAGGATTTATGGCCGTAAATATTGACGGACAGAATGGTTGGACTACCACTCCGACAGGAGGCGTTCCGGCCAATGTCACCCATCAGGTTATCTGTACGGATAATGCCAGTGACGGAAGTAATTCCCTTAAGATCGTAAAAGAAAATATGTACGGAACACAGTCGGAGCCTATAATCGGAGCTTTCTATAATTTACCTACAATGCTTTCCGTTTCAGATTTTTCTGTTTCATTTGATATTAATATGTCCCAGCTCAACGGATCTGTCTTTGGATTTCAGGGTGTTGATAATGTTAATGAAGTAACCCTTGTAAGAATGGATTTTGATAAAACGGGAGAAATAAAAGTTCTCAATACAGCAGGAGGAGTTTCAGATCTTATTTTAACCTCTGTTGGATGGCAGCCTAATGTATGGTCGAGATTTAAGATTGTCGGAACCGCTTTGGGAGTCAGGTATTATCTTAATGATACTTTAATGTATACAAGTGCGGTTGCAGGGGCATTGAATATGGACCAGCTAAGGTTTGTGCATGATAATGCCTCAGGAGTTGCTTATATAGATAATGTTAAGATCAGTAATACCGCCCTCATGGCAGTTAAGAATACTGCACTCAATACCGGTACGGTATCTCTATCTCCTAATCCGGCGACAGATTATATCAGAATATCTGCTTCGGACAAAATAAAAGAAGTTGAAATTTACGGAACAGCAGGAAAAAAAATAACTGCTGAAGCTCTAAACGGGGTTGTAGATGTCAGAAATTTCCCTGCCGGCCTTTATTTAATGACCATAAAAACAGGAGATAAGACTTATACTGAGAAGTTTATAAAAAAATAATACCTGACAAATCTTAGGAACAGGGAAACGCTCTAATTGGAGCGTTTTTATTATTTTAGGGAATTAAATTTTGCATGATGTCAGAAAATAAAACAGCTTATATAACGGGCGGAACCAAAGGAATAGGTTTTGGAATTGCCAGAATATTGCTTGAAAACGGAATCTCGGTAGCGTTTTCAGGAAGAAAAAGAGAGGAGGTGATGAAGGTAGAAGAAGAACTGAGACAATATTCGGAAAAGGTACTGGGAATTGTTTCGGATGTAAGAAGTCTTGAAAGTGAACAGGAAGCGATCCGGTATACCATAGAAAAATTCGGCAGACTGGACTATGTCATTGCCAACGCAGGATTAGGTATTTTTAAACCTGTAGATGAATTAACTGCTGAAGAATGGAATAATATGATAGAAACCAATCTTACGGGAGTTTTCTATACTTTAAAAGCTTCCGTAGAGGAACTGAAAAAAACAGAAGGATATTATATTACGATTTCAAGTCTGGCAGGAGCTAATTTCTTTGAAAACGGAACGGGCTATAACGCTTCAAAATTCGGTGTGGTAGGGTTTACCCAGGCTGCAATGATTGATTTAAGAAAATATAATATCAAGTCTACAGTTATTATGCCGGGTTCTGTAGCTACTTATTTTAACGGAAATACGCCCTCGGAAAAAGACAGCTGGAAGATTCAGCCTGAAGATATGGGAAATCTCATATTGGATATTTTAAAGATGAATCCAAGAGTTTTACCTAGTAAAATAGAGTTTAGAGCAACACAACCAGGCAAGTAAATACTTCTAATGTATTGAATAATAATTTAGTAAGTATTATGCATGCATAATATATTTTTTATTTATATTAGCAAAAATTAATTCAAACAAAATCTCTGCATAAACCGTTGTCGGTTTTGCGTATAAAAGGGAAAAAATAAAATAGTACACATGAAAATATTAGTTTGTATTAGTAGTGTTCCGGATACTACTTCGAAGATTAACTTTACAGCAGACAAATCTGCTTTCGACAAAAACGGAATCCAATGGGTAATCAACCCTTTAGACGAATTTGCGTTAACAAAAGCGATTAAACTTCAGGAATCTCAGGGAGCTACTGTAACTGTAATTAACGTAGGAGATGCTACTACAGAGCCGGTAATCAGAAAAGCTTTGGCTATCGGTGCAAATGATGCGGTAAGAGTAAACCTTGATCCTAAAGACAGCTATTCTACAGCGAAAGAAATCGCTGCTGTAGCTCAAAACGGAGGATATGATCTTATCCTTTGCGGAAAAGAATCCATCGATTATAATGGCGGATCTGTTCCGGGAATGGTAGCTCAGTTATTAAACCAGCCTTTCGTAAACGCATCAGTAGGATTAGATGTAAACGGAAGCGAAGCAACTGCAGTAAGAGAAATTGAAGGCGGAAAAGAAACTATTTCTGTGAAATTACCAGCAATCATTGCTGGTCAGAAAGGATTAGTAGACGAAAAAGATCTGATCATCCCGAACATGAGAGGAATTATGTCTGCAAGAACAAAACCTTTGCAGATAGTAGAACCTTCTTCTTCAGAAGTGAAAGTTCAGGGAGTATCTTATGACAGTGTGCCGCCAAGAGCAGCCGTGAAGATGGTTTCTCCTGATAATCTGGATGAATTGGTAAGGTTACTTCACGAGGAAGCAAAAGTAATCTAATCTTTTAATTCTTTAATTTTTAATCTTTAAATTTAAAAAAATGGCAGTATTCGTATACGCAGAAAATATAAATGGTGTTTATAAAAAAGCAGCTTTCGAAGCAGTTTCTTATGCTAAAGCTATTGCTGACAAAGCCGGAGATACCGTTACAGCAATCACTGTAAACCCAACTGATTCTTCAGATTTATTATACAAATATGGAGCATCCAATGTAATCAATATTAAAGACGAAGGTCTTAAGAATTTCTCAGCAAAGGCATTTGCACAGGCTGTTAATGAAGTGGTAGACGGAAATATCATCGTTTTCCCTCACACAACAGACGCTTCTTCAATTGCTCCGATGCTTGCTGTAATGAAGAATTATTCTTTAATTACAAATACGCTGGAAGCTCCTGAAAGCCTTTCTCCTTTCCAGGTGAAAAGAAAAGCCTTTTCAGGAAAAGGATTTATGCATGCAAAAGCTGAAGGAAGCGGAGTAATCGTTACAGTTTCCCAGAATGCTTTCGGAGTTAAAGAAAATACAGTATCAGGTTCAGAAGAAGTGAAAAACCTTTCGGTAGCAAATGAAGATACTAAAGTGATTTCTCACGAACAAAGTTCAGGAAAATTAGACCTTAAAGAAGCTGAAATTGTAGTTTCTGCAGGAAGAGGCATGAAAGGACCTGAAAACTGGGGAATGATTGAAGAATTGGCAAACGTTCTTGGAGCCGCTACAGCGTGTTCTAAGCCGGTTTCTGATATCGGATGGAGACCTCACACAGAACACGTAGGACAAACAGGTAAGGCTATTGCACCGAATCTTTACATTGCCGTAGGGATCTCAGGAGCAATCCAGCACCTTGCCGGAGTAAACTCATCAAAAACTATTGTAGTCATCAACAATGATCCTGAAGCACCTTTCTTTAAGTCTGCAGATTATGGAGTAGTAGGAGATGCATTCCAGATTATTCCTGCATTAACGGAGAAAATTAAAGCAATCAAAGGATAAAAGTAAATGGTGGATTCTTAACGCACTCCGCTTGTCAATTTTTTAATGATTACTTACGGAGCAAAAATTCACCCTTTATTATTGACAATCATACACAATACCATAAAAGCTCGGCTTTCCGGGCTTTTATTTTTGCGTAAAAAAGTGAAATCACAACAAAAAATTAATCTATATTTGTAGCTATGGATTATAAGCAGCTAATTATTCGCGGAATATCGTACAGCCAGACCCAGTCGGGGGCGTACGCATTGTTACTGGAGCATGAAGAAACACACATAAAATTACCTGTTGTTATAGGAAATTTCGAAGCCCAGTCAATCTCTCTTGGATTGGAAAAAGATATCCATCCACCGCGTCCTCTTACCCATGACCTATTCACAAAATTTATAGTTTCAGCCAATTACGAACTGATTTCTGTAATTATTTATCAGATCGTAGATGGTGTTTTCTTTTCAAATATTAATTTCAGAAATAAAGTTACAGAAGAAGATCTGATCCTTGATGCCAGAACTTCTGACGCTGTTGCCATGGCAGTGAGATTTGATGCCCCTATATTCACTACACAACAGGTACTGAATGAGGCCGGTATTTTATTAGAACTCGAAGATGTGGCAAAAGAAGACCAGTCGTTCTCAGAAACCGTGCAAAATGAAGATAATTTAAAGTCTCTTTCAATGGAAGAGCTGCAGAAGTTGTTGGATGAGGCCGTTAAAGAAGAGGACTATGATACTGCTCTGGAAATTCAGGAAGAAATCAAGAGGAGGAAAAAGAAAATTGACTAAAAAGAGATATTTTATATAAACTATGAATTTAAAATTACGACTGACCATCCTCAGTTTTCTCCAGTTTTTTGTTTGGGGAGCATGGCTGATTACGATGGCTAACTTCTGGTTTGGTACAAAACATTGGGAAGGAACACAGTTTGGAGCTGTTTTCGGAACAATGGGAATCGCTTCCATATTTATGCCGACCATTACAGGGATTATTGCTGACCGTTGGGTAAACGCCGAACGAATTTTTTCAGTTCTACATATCCTTTACGGGGCTGTTCTTTTCATTTTGCCACACTCTGCAGATCCCAATTCATTCTTTTCGGTGATGCTCGTAGCAATGTGTTTTTATATGCCTACAATTGCCCTTGCCAACTCTATTTCCTATACCATCCTGAAAAATAATAATATGGATGTGGTGAAAGATTTTCCACCCATCCGTGTATGGGGAACTATCGGTTTTATTGTTGCGATGTGGATCACTAATCTTAGCGGAAATAAAGCAACAGAAGGCCAGTTTTATATCGGTGGAGCCGTAGCTATATTTTTAGGAATTTATGCACTTACTTTACCAAAGTGCCCGCCACAAAAATTGATTGATAAAAATTCTCCTTTATCAGAACAGTTGGGATTAAATGCATTTAAGCTTTTCGGAAACTATAAAATGGCATTGTTCTTTTTATTTTCGATGCTTTTAGGAGCCGCTCTTCAGCTGACGAATGCTTATGGTGACGTATTCTTAAGTGAATTTGCCCATTTTCCTAAATATGCCGACTCATTTGTCGTTCAGAGATCTACCATTATCATGTCGATTTCTCAGGTTTCAGAAACCTTATTTATTTTAGCGATACCATTTTTCTTAAAGAAGTTCGGAATTAAAAAAGTGATGCTGATGTCTATGCTGGCGTGGGTGTTAAGATTCGGATTCTTTGCTTATGGTGTTCCTGAAGGTTTTGGATTGTCTCTGATCATTCTTTCCTGTATTGTCTACGGGATGGCTTTTGATTTTTTCAATATTTCCGGGTCTCTTTTCGTGGAAACTACTACAGATAAAAAGATACGTTCTTCAGCACAAGGTTTATTTATGATGATGACCAATGGTTTTGGTGCCGTTTTCGGAAGTTATATTGCAGGCTGGGCTATTGATAAGTTCTTTACTCATAAGTTTACCACTGCCTCAGATTTATCTTCATATTTACAGACAACCCCTGATAATCCTACATTCCTGGAGATTCTGAAAACCAGCTTTAATGCAGCCGTAAATTCAGACGGTAGTCTTTCTGCTGTTGTGATGGTTAAAGACTGGCAGCAGATATGGCTTTCCTTCGCTGTTTATGCGTTGGTTCTTGCTATATTCTTTGCCGTATTATTCAGACATAAACATAATCCTGAAGATGTCTCTTCAGTAAAACATTAATTAAGATAATAACACAATATAAAATTGCACTTTTGATAAGAAAGTGCAATTTTTTTATTTAAACCCTTTTCATAATCTAATTTAGCTTCTGATAAACGGAAAAAGTGATTTGAAAAATAGTATTGTAATAATTTGTTTTTATGATTTGATAATATAAACCGCATATCATTAATAAATAGGCGGTCTCGAAGGTGTTTTGTTGTGACTAATGAGTGTTAGGTAAATAAAATTTCAGATTATGTTCGGATGATTTGAAAATGTGTTTTTTTTCGTATTTTGGCACTTTAAGAAATATGAAAAATATTCAATTATTAGGATTGTTGTTAGTGGTTGTAGGGAGCTTTTTACCTTTGGTACATGTACCTGTTATCGGGAACTGGAACTATTGGAAGCTTGATTACTATCTGGCTATTGCGTGTTGGATATTGGCCGCATGCGCTGTGTTTGGAATTGTTAATAACAGTACAAAAATCGTAAGGCTTTTCGGAGTTTTGCTTATTCTCTTGTTTGTGTTCACTTTAATAGCCGTAAAGATGCAGTCTCTGCAATATTTCAGTTTTCTGCCGTTTAAATCCTGGAGAGAAGCTTTTGCCGGAGTGGTAAAGCTGAAATGGGGTTGGGCGGTTGAATTCTTAGGAGCTTTACTGATGATTCTTCCGGGAGGAAATAAAAAAGTAAATAAAAGAACCCAGTTATAAGGATGTGAAAAATTGCAGCCTTGAGACTATCATTTAAAAATTCAGACGCATATCAGGAACCCCTTTACAGAGGCATCAGTATGCAAAAACAAAATAAAAAATAAAATTATACACATGAAAGAAGTATTCATTGTTTCCGCAGTAAGAACTCCTATGGGGAGCTTTATGGGAAGCTTATCAACAGTTCCGGCAACAAAATTGGGAGCTGCTGCAGTAAAAGGAGCATTAGATAGAATTGGCCTTGATCCAAATCAAGTTCAGGAAATCTATATGGGGAATGTATTGCAGGCAGGAGAAGGACAGGCGCCGGCTCGTCAGGTGGCTTTAGGAGCAGGTCTTTCAATCAATACCCCTTCTACTACAGTTAATAAAGTTTGTGCTTCAGGAATGAAAGCCGTAACAATGGCTGCACAGGCTATTAAATCAGGTGACGCTGAGGTAATCGTGGCCGGAGGTATGGAGAATATGTCTTTAGTTCCTCATTACTATAACGCAAGAGTTGCTACAAAATTAGGCGATATTAAAATGCTTGATGGTATGGTGTTGGACGGTCTTACAGACGTGTACAACAAAGTACATATGGGAGTATGTGCAGAGAAATGTGCTACAGATTATAATATTACAAGAGAAGATCAGGATAACTTCGCTGTAGAATCTTATAAAAGATCCGCAAAAGCCTGGAGCGAAGGTAAATTCAATGATGAAATTGTACCGGTTTCAATTCCTCAAAGAAAAGGAGAGCCTGTCATCTTTGCAGAAGACGAAGAATATAAAGCCGTAAATTTTGACAGAATAGCAACGCTTCCTACCGTATTTAAAAAGGAAGACGGTACAGTAACGGCAGCCAACGCATCTACATTAAATGACGGGGCTTCCGCTTTGATTCTTGTTTCTAAAGAAAAAATGGAAGAATTAGGCCTTAAACCTCTTGCAAAAATCGTTTCTTATGCTGATGCAGCTCAGGAACCTGAAAACTTCACAACTGCGCCGGCAAAAGCTCTACCTATTGCTCTTAAAAAAGCAGGATTGGAAGTTTCTGATATCGATTTCTTCGAATTTAACGAAGCTTTCTCTGTAGTAGGATTAGCGAACAATAAAATCTTAGGATTAGATGCTTCTAAAGTAAACGTAAACGGAGGTGCCGTTGCATTAGGGCATCCACTGGGTAGTTCAGGATCCAGAATTATCGTAACATTGATTAACGTATTGAAGCAGAACAATGCAAAATATGGTGCTGCTGCAATCTGTAACGGTGGCGGAGGAGCTTCTGCTATCGTAATTGAAAATATGTAATATTCTGTTTAAGAATATATTGCCATTAAGGAATGTATAATTTTTTTAAAATCTTATCCATTTCTTAATGGTTTTTTTATTTTTGTGCTACTAATATTTAATTGAAATGTCTGAAACTGAGAATCGACAATCTAAAAACATAAAGAATAATCCGAAGATTATGAAAGCCTGGGCCGTCTATGACTGGGCAAATTCCGTGTATTCTTTGGTCATTACTTCTACCATTTTCCCAATCTATTATTCTATTCTTACTACTGCGTATGAAAAGAAAGAATATGTAACGGAAACAAAAAAATGGATCGATGTTCCGGTAAGACACATGATCAAGATTTTTGGGGAAGAATATCAGCCCGATGCGGTATATGGATATTCATTAACCATATCTTTCTTTATCGTTGTCTTGCTTTCACCATTCCTGTCTTCTCTGGCAGATACCATTGGAAATAAAAAATCATTCTTACAGTTCTTCTGTTATCTGGGGGCTACCTCATGTATGGGATTAGCCATGTTTACAGGGATGCATAATGTGTTTCTGGGACTTCTTTTCAGCATTACAGCGAGTGTCGGGTTCTGGGGAAGTCTGGTGTTTTATAACTCATTCCTGCCTGATATTGCAACACCGGATAAGCAGGATGCCCTTTCTGCAAAAGGGTATGTGTACGGCTATATTGGCTCTGTAGTGTTGGTGGTCATCTGTCTGGTACTGATTCAGGTGTTTGCTAAAGGAGCTGCACAACAGTTATTATTTACAAGAATCAGTTTCTTACTAACCGGAGCGTGGTGGTTCGGATTTTCACAATATACCTTTAAACATCTTCCTCAGTTTGGAGATGTAAAAGATAAATTACCTAAAGATCTTGTATTGCTGAACTATAAAAATATCTTTAAAAAACATGCAGAACAAGGAGGCTTTTTTGAAGTATTTAAAGATAATATGAGCTTCTATAAAGATATTGCCAAAGAGAGTTTCCACGAATTGTTTAAAGTCGGGGGTGAGCTTTTCAAAGACAGAAATCTTAAGTTCTTTTTATCGAGTTTCTTTTTTTATAGTGTAGGAATGCAGACCATTTTCCTGATGGCAACACTATTCGGGAAAAGTGAAATCAATCTTGCTCAGGATAAACTGATCGGAACTTTACTGGTGATTCAGATTGAAGCAATCATTGGCGCTGTAATATTCTCAAGATTATCTAAAAGAATCGGTAATAAAAATGTGATCTCTATTGCAATCGTGTTATGGATTATAGCCTGTTTATGGGCGTATTTCCTGAACAAAGAAAATCCTACGGTAGAATATCAGTTCTATGGTGTGGCAGCGGTTGTAGGACTTGTAATGGGAGGCCTTCAGGCTATGTCAAGATCCACTTATTCCAAATTGCTTCCTGAAAACTCAATGGAAAACACCACTTATTTCAGTTTTTATGATGTATTGGAGAAAATTGCCATCATTATCGGAACCTTTATTTTTGCAACACTTATTGAGCATTTTAATAATATGAGAATTGCCGCTTTGTCCATGACTATATTTTTCGGAGCCGGATTAATTCTGATCAGGTTTTTGAAAGTTAAAATGAGAAAAGACAGAGATACCTTATAAGTGAAGGATGGCTTTTAAAGTAAAAAAGATAGAAAAGAGGATATTTTAAAGTGAAATATCCTCTTTTTTTATACAATAACCTTTAATAGATTAAATTAGATTTATATCATGTAAAGCGTGGCTGTATCGGTTTTTGAAACACGTATCTCTATAATTATAAACGGGTTATGTTTTACTTTTTTAATTATTTTGAGACAGATTAGTTGGCTGGTACTATTAAAAATCATATATTAGATCAACCATAAAACGATGATAACATGTTCCCAAATTCAAACATTCTAACAATGTATTGCAGGTATCCTCTGCGATCCCATTTCTTTAAGGAGTACGATTCTCCTGTTTCCAGTGTATTGATGAATTCTTATTCGGGCAAAATAAACTGCCTTAAACAGGATTACTGAAAAAATTGCCGTACCGTTCTTTTAACCGTTAAAAGAGTGGCAGCTGCTATGCCGGTATGTATTGAATCTGAGACTCAATACCTGCTCTGCACGTAATTGCCTTTGTTGTACGAGATTTACTTTTATATCCCTATTTACTTATAAATAAGGAAGGATATAACTATGCACATATCAAATATTAAACATCCAAAAAACAATACCATGCAAGCAAATTTTGAAAGGTTTCTGAAACCTGTTTTTCAAGTAGCTGAAAAAACAAACAGGCTAAGAAATGAAAGCGTTATGAACTTCCAGGGAGGAGAAGGTTTTGAATCTTTTGAAACCCCGGATCCTAAACAAATCAAAGTAGAAATTCCTTACGAATTTAATGCTAAGGATTACCTTTCCTTTTTACTCTATATCAATTCAGAAATAGAACACGGGCTTATGCTGCAGTATCTCTATGCGGGCTACAGTATGGGGGGATCTCATATTCCGGAAGAGTATCAACCGAAAGTAAAAAACTGGCAGGAAACAATACTCGGAATCGCCAAAGAAGAAATGGGGCATTTTATCTCTGTTCAGAACGTCCTTAAGCTGATCGGGGCACCCCTGAACTTCGGCAGGATGGACTACCCATGGGATACCCCTTTCTATCCGTTTCCATTTAAACTGGAAAGACTCACGCTGAAGTCACTGGGCAAATATGTATACGCCGAATCTCCGGAAGGCTGGATTGACAGTGATAATAAGTATGCTCAGGAAATAAAAAAGGATATGGAAAGTGTAACCGATGATCCGCACAGGGTAGGTGCTTTATTTGCCGTGATTTTAAGCCTTATCAATGATACTGACCAAATTCCTGATGAACTTTTTAATGCCAATACCTACGCCTTTCAGGCTAAATTCGATGAATGGGGACGTGGCTATACGGGAGGACAAAGAGGAAGTGTTCCGGGAGGTCCAAAAGGAAGCCCTGATGTATTGGTTGCTCCTTTAACCTGCAGAGACGATGCTTACGCTGCATTATCAGAAATCTCAGAACAGGGAGAAGCGCCAAAAGAGACTGAAAATGAAGATAAACCTTCGCATTTTGAACGTTTTCTGTCTGTTTATTCTGCCCTTAGCGATGCGAAAAAAGAATTGGGTGATTCATGGGAGCCTTCAAGAAATGTCGCTACCAATCCTTTTATTGCCGAAAGAGAATCAGATGGCAGCCTGGAATCCTCAAGGAAAGCAGGTACAGATTATGAACAGGATGCCATTAAAAATCCCGAAGCAAGAGCCTGGGCTCACCTTTTTAATGTTCGCTACAGAATGTTACTGAATTATCTTGCCCATAGTTTTGTACTGGATAACGGTTTTAATAATAATGGTGCTATTTCACCAAGAGCAACCATCATCAATGCAACCTTTGGAGAAATGTATAATCTAAGAAGTATTTCCAATGTACTGGTTCAGACTCCGCTCAATCCGGGTGGCGCAGACGGTAAGATGACAGGGCCGCCATTCAGTATTCCTTATACATTAGATCTTCCGGTAGGTGAAGCTAATCGCTGGCAGGAACATCAGGACCTTATAGAGGCCAGTGAAATCATTATTGAAAGTCTTACTCCTTACGTATCACAGGCTAATCTTAAATACCTGAACGTATTAAGAGAAGCAGATCAGGGACTTTCCGCCATTATCAAAGAACTCCTTTCCAATGCCAAATAAACCCTTAAAAATACCATTATGAAACTTTTAGAACTTCGCATACTCCCTCCAATGGCTATTGGACGTTTAGGCTCTTCTAGCCAGCCATTATCCGCTTATGATCTTGGTCTGTCAGAAGACAGTCCGCTCGATTTCAGGACAATCATTCCAAAAGAAACGTTCAGTGTAGATCCGGTAACAGGGCAAATTACCAATCAGTTTCCCAATCAGATTTACTTCAAAGAATCTCCCACATTAGAGTCAAAGAATGGAACAATACATCCGGTTGCCCCTTTCTTGGAAGTCTTTGCCATTACCGACGAAGATGAAAAGACCCTGGTTCCTCTTACGAACAGTATTCTGAAAAAGGCTGGATTAGATATGACCAATATAAGCTGGGATGTAGAGGTAGGAAACATTAAAATATTCCGAAGAACAGGAAATGAAGATGATAAAATCTATGCTAAAATCTCAGGAATTACCACTCACGCCTCACAGGAGTTACTAGGGGTATGTAAAAATTTTAAATCCAATAAAACATTAAAACTCGGAAAGGTACAGTTTATTGCTCCGTCAGATGATTTTCCAGAAATAAGATTTCGTTTTACACCTGCAGAAGGAAAAGTATATGGTTCAAGTCTTTTTAGAGACGAAAGTGAAACTAAGCGCAATCAGAAGGATCCAATCATCAATTCAGAAGATCTGGTACTCTATGACGAAACAAAAGGATGGAAAGGATATCGGGAGGACAGCAAAGTTAAACCAACTTATACCAATCCGGCTCAAATATTCGCCGGGTATTCATTAGCTAATGACGACCGTATCAGCTGGGGATATCTGGATGATGAATGTGACGGATTTGTTTCTGTACATTTAGTAGGAAATGGGACGAATTTAACGGCGAGGGCCCATATCAGCGCAGGACCACCTGCCTTTGCACCCGATACTCTGCCTGTAAGAGTGGTTTCTGATGAGCTGGAACAGATCTTACTGGGGCCGGAAGTAGAAGGCGATGTGGATATTGATCAGGCTGAAGAGATCGTCAGAAGGGCATTTGAAACCATCAGGCTGATGAATACCGCAGTAATGAATGGTAATTCTTATGAAGGAATACAAAATGCAGCCAGTACAATGGTAAGACAAAATACGAATGATTTCGGACGTCTTTACGAGCCGATTATGGCGACTTCAATTGTAGATAATCTGGCTTTACGTGCTTTACATGAAAGGGTATTTGGAGGATTAAGTACAGGAGCCGCCGCATGGTTTGTAGATGCTTTACGCCGTCCGGAAGAGATTGGAGATCTTTCCAGTCCGACACTTCGTAAAATGCCTGCATTGATGCGGGGTGCAGACGGAAGAGCATTGACATTTACCCGAAGACAAATCAGCATGGTGATTAATGCGGCGGCAGGAGCCCTATTTAAGGATAGTCAGGATCCGGGTACTTATGAAGACTCTCCGGGAGCCAACGCACTCCAGGCCAGTAATCTTACTGCACAGATGCATTACCTGGGAAAAGGAAATCCTTTTTCTGTTTTACCAAGATCTGCTATTTCAAACTGTTTTCCGGGACTTGAATTCGATTTCAGAAATCTATGGCGTCGTGCCTTTCAGAATATTGTTCTCATTGAAAACAACAACTACGTCATCGAGACTGATCCAAGTCTTGCCGATCAGAACCTCGTAGGATGCCGTTTAGTCGCCATCGATAATAAACCTACTATGGTGGCAACAACAGGTCCCGTCTTTCCGGGAGGTGATAATATTTCATTGATTACTGCTGCCAATCCAAACGGAGTGTCATTCATGGAGTGGTCCAACTCTATGGCAATGGTACTTCAGAAACAGGGGCAGGAGGTAGTATGTCATTTTACCAATGAACCTTGTCCTACAGAAATTGTAGTTACCGCAGATGAGCTTGATGATACAAAACGTTTCCGAAAAATTACCCTGAAAGTAAATTACTTTTTTGATAAAGGAACAAGTGTTTTGTCTGATGCTATTATAAAACCGGGTGAAATGACTCAGGGATTATGTGCTCCATGGCAAAATGATTACCGCGAATGCGCATGTTATTACTGGGCAGCCAGCAGGCCTGATTTCGTGAATGTTGTTCCGGATGAGAAAGGGCTGAGCACAGGAGATAACTGGATGGCAAAAAAACGTACAGGACAATATATTCCGGATAACAGAACAGATTCCAGGCTATTGAGCTATGATGATCTGTTCAGTAATTGGGAAGGTGAGCTTAGCTTTATCATTAAAGGAAAAGATGCTATCAAAACAGATATTAAATGATTAAACCTTAACTGAAATATTACATGACAACACTTATTGACACACGTAATATGACTAAAGAAATAGCGGGCAGACTGGCAGGGAAAATAGCTTCCGAATCAGGGCCCGCTTCTCCTCAGATTCACCTGGTGAAAGGCGGTAAAAGTACACAGCTGTTAGTGACAAACGGTACCATGCTCTATCGGATTTCACCACAAACCGAGGCAGAATTTCAATCCTTATTAGATTTGAAAGATGAGGAAGGAATCAGGAGAAAATTGTCAGAAATGGGATTGGAAACACCACCGAAAATAGAGGATGAGCCTTTAAAAAATCCATCAGTATATGCACTTTCACTGGCTATTGCGCAGAAGTGTAATATGGGCTGTACGTATTGCTATGCCGATCAGGGCAGCTTTGGGGGAGCGATGAAAAATATGTCCATAGATGTCGCTCTGAAATCTATTGATCTTTTACTCAGAGATTGTCCCGAAAATGGAAAAGTACAATTAACTTTTTTAGGCGGTGAGCCTCTGCTGAACAGGAAAGGAATCAAAGAAGCTACAGAATATGCTGTACAAAAAGCCGCTGAAAAAAAAATTAATATAGGTTTTTCCATAACTACAAACGGAACTTTGTTAACTGAAGAGGATGCTGTTTTTTTTGAACAGTATGGCTTTTCAGTGACAATCAGCCTTGACGGATTAAAAGAAGAACATGATGCACTTAGACCCCTCAAAGGAGGAGCAGGAACCTATGACAAGATCATGGAAAATATTAAACCGCTATTGAAAATCCAGCAAAAAATGCAGGTTTCAGCACGGGTAACCGTTACTCCGGCCAATCTTAATCTCTTGGAAGCGCTTGATTATTTCATTGATATGGGGTTTCATAGTGTAGGCTTTTCTCCTTTACTCAATTCCAGCAACGGAAAAGGAGAAATGAACGGGAAGGATCTGGAACAGCTGTTAAGCGCTATGATTGCCTGTGGACTCCATTTCGAGAAAAAGATATTGGAAGGCAAACGTTATCCTTATCTGAATATGGCAAATGCCTTTAAAGAAATTGAAAAAGGAACACATCGTCCTTATCCCTGTGGAGCAGGAGCAGGATACATGGGAGTTTCTGCAGAAGGAGAATTAGCAGCATGCCATAGATTTGTTAATGAACCTGCCGGTCGTATGGGAGATATTGAAAAAGGTGTAGATGAAGAGCTTCAGAACAACTGGCTGGAATCAAGACATGTTCATCAGCAGTCCCCTTGCAGCCAATGTTGGGCACGATATCTCTGTGGTGGCGGATGCCATCATGAAGTACTTGATAAAGGGAGAAATGCCTGCAATTATATCCGGGGATGGCTACATTATACCATTCAGGCTCATGAAAGAATATCAAGGATGGTGGCTGGTTTTTAATTAAGAGACAAGAGAATGAAAGAGTCTGATTTTTTTGATGTATTAATTATAGGCGGTGGCCCTGCAGGATCCTGTGCTGCGCTAAGACTTTTAGCACTTGGCTATCATGTAGGCCTCATTGAGCAACAGATTTTTCCGCGACATCAGATAGGAGAATCACTATCTTCAGGAATAAGAAATATTTTTGAATACCTCGAAGCTGGTCATCTTCTGGCAGAGCATAGCTATATCAATGCATTGCCGGCACAGATTATCTGGGAAAATGCTGGTGAAGAAAATATTGAATTTAGGCAAGGTGGGGATGGTATTATGGTAGACAGAGGAAAACTGGATGCTGACATGCTTCAATTAGCCGTTCTGAGAGGAATGAGGCTATTTCAGCCTGCAAGGCCTGAAAGTTTTCAGAAAGAAAACAGTTGCTGGAAAGTTGGGATCCGTGAAAATAATTTACAAAAAGAATTATATGCTAATTTTATTCTGGATGCAAGAGGAAGGACTAGCTCCAGAATTTCGGAAAAAATTATCACCGCATCTTCAATGGTTGCTCTTTACACCAATACGGAAGGTTCGGCAATGCCGCATTGTACACTTGTAGAAGCTCAGCAATCCGGCTGGTTATGGGGCTCTCCTTTACCGGATGGGAAATTCAGAATGATGGCCTTTATGGATCCCGAAGATCTTAAAAAAGAAAATTATGAACAGGTTTTCCTTGATCGGATTGCTTCATCTTTGTTATTTGCAAAGGGAGTCAAGGCTCTTGATTTTTCCGGTATAAAAAGCTGTTCAGTGATGAATTATAGCCATTATAAACCATGGGAAGACCATTATATAAGAATCGGTGAAGCCGCATTCACTCTTGATCCTCTTTCATCAACAGGAGTGGAAAAAGCGATGCGGTTTTCTTTGCAGGCGGTAATCGCTATTAATACCGTACTGAAATCCGGTCATTATGAATTGGCCCGCACCTATTATGAAGATCAAATGGCAAGTTCCGTGATTCGTCATTTGGTGTGGACAGCCGGATATTATGAAAGTGCATGGCCGGAAAGTGTAAACAGGTTCTGGAACGAAAGATCAAAACTTAATATCATATCTGATCATGCTGAAAGACAGTTCTGTAATAAGTTGAAATTAAAACTTGATGAGGTTAAAAAAAGTGAAAAAAATAAGATCACTTATTCCGGAATAAGCGATAATCAAGACTTAAGTGAATTATGGTATAAAAAAATACGTATTTCTTCACAAATCACTCAGATTCAGACTGTATGCGTTGAAGATGATCGGTTGCATCTTAAAAATGCGATATCGCATCCTTTATTGGAAAGGGAATTAGCCTATATGGATAATATAGAACTCATTCCGCTGCTTGCTCATTTGGAAAATGCTCATACATTTGGCGAAATGATTTATTCCTGGAGCCAGAAAATACCGTTTGAAAAAGCCAGTCAGATAGGAATTAGGCTTTGCGATCTGGGAGTGGTGGAACTAAGCTGACCTCTTAACAAAAGATTGGAGATAACTCTAAAAAAAGGCTGATTATTTCAGGCTTTTTTACACCATTTACATCAAAAATTTTTATTTTTGTAGAATGATTAAAAACAGAACACTGTTTTTTCTGCGTTAATAAATCAGAATTCGGCTTGGATTTTGCTTATATTCCGCGGAATAATTTTTAACTTTGCAAAAAGATTTATTGTCAAAATGACCAACCCTCTATTTTATGCAAAAATAATCCTGTTTGGAGAATACGGAATGATTGAAGATTCCCAGGGTCTTGTAGTGCCTTACAGCTTCTATAAAGGGACACTGAAATTCTCAGATCTGAGTTCTGAATTTGAACTTAACTCCAACAGACATCTGCAGAAATATGCTGAATTTCTTTCAGTACTTGATCTTTCTGATGATTTTAAACTGAATATTGAAGATTTCAAAAAAGATATTTCAAACGGACTTTTCTTTGATTCCAATATTCCTCAGGGATATGGAGTAGGAAGTTCAGGAGCTTTGGTAGCTGCTGTTTTTGAGAAATATTCTATCAGTAAACTTGATGCTGAAAGCATTTCAAAAGATAATCTTAAAAAATTAAAAGCTGTTTTCGGTGAAATGGAAAGCTATTTCCATGGGAAAAGTTCAGGAATGGATCCGCTGATCTGCTATATGAATCTGCCCATTTTAATTGAAAATAAAGAAAATTTAGACAGAGTATCTATCCCGGAAGGAGAAGAAGGAAAAGGAGCTATTTTCCTGATTGACTCCGGAATGACGGGAGAAACAGGACCCATGATCCAGATCTTCTTTGAAAAAATGAAAACGGAAGGTTTCCGTAAGACGCTGAAAGAAGAATTTATCCGTTACAATAACGCATGTATAGAAAGTTTCCTTAAAAAAGATATGAACCCTTTCTTCAGACATTTAAAAAAACTTTCTCATTGGGCTTATGAGCATTTCCGTCCAATGATTCCTGAAAGTATCTTTAATATCTGGAAAAAAGGCCTGGATTCCAATGCTTATTATCTTAAACTCTGCGGAAGCGGTGGTGGTGGTTATATCCTGGGATTTACCAAAGATTATGAGAAAGCAGAAAAAATGCTTGATGGTTTCCAAAAAGAGGTGATTTACAGGTTTTAAAAAGATTGGAATGAATTCTGAAAAAGAAACTTTCCAATCCAAAAATTATATCTCTAAAACTCTATTTTACAGATTCTCACAATTCGTGGGCTTTCTGCTCGGAGCCCGTTTTTTTGTAGCCGCTTTGTTGACATTTGCGCTCTATGTTTCTACTTTTTTCCTGTTCAATCAGGATGAATCATTTCGTAATTTTGTATTTGATTTTAAAGTTCACGGAATTATTTTCTGTACTGTCCTTACTATTTTAGCCGGTGGAATTATCAACCAGTTTTATGACCTGGAAAAAGATCATATTGTAAAACCATTCAGAACAAGAATTCAGAGCTTTATCAAGCAAAAATATTTCCTGTACGCTTATTTAGGATTAAGTGCAATTTCTTTAGGAGTTGCCTGGATGATTTCTCATAATGTTTTCGCTTTTTTCCTTGTTTATCAGTTTTTTATGTGGTTTTACAGCCATAAATTAAGCCGTATACTCATCATCAATAATCTCACTTTTGTCAGTCTTACCCTATATCCGTTTTTCGGAATGATGGTGTATTACGAAACATTTTCCAAAAAGATTATTCTGATGGCTGTTTTTCTTTTTCTTATTCTGTTGTGTATTGATATTGTGAAAGATACGCTGACCCGAAGTGTGGATAAAACCTTCGGATACACTACTATTCCCAATTATTTTAAAACCAGAAATACAAAAATGATCCTGATCTCCCTGTTGCTGGTGACAATGGCTGTTTCTATGAAAATTATTGCCAAAACAGGAGTAACCAGCTTTATGGCCTATTACTTTGCCGGAGGGCTATTTGTAATGATTCTTTGTATTTATCTCCTTTTAAACGCTTCCAGAAGAAGTAACTTTTTTACAATCAATATATTACGTTTCTGGGTTTTTATCGGAATTATCGCCATGCTTTTGAACGGAATTGAAAGTAAATTATAGAAAAATTTCTTTAAATAAACTAAGGTTATTATTACCTTTGTAAAACTAAATTTAATAAATAGGAATGCCCATTTTTAATGATACTAAAGTTGCATTTGCAGACAAGTCTGATGCACAACTGAAAAAGGCTTACTGGATGTTTAAAATGATTGAACAGCCCGCACTTACCAGCCTTGGAACCTCTGTCCTTAATTTTACGGTACACAATAACTTTCCTTTCGTTACGGGAATTGTGAAAAGCACTTTGTTTGAACAGTTCTGCGGAGGAGAAACCCGTGAAGAAAGTATGAAAGTAGTAAAACAACTTTTCAAAAGAGGCGTCGGAAGTATTTTCGATTACTCCATTGAGGGGAAAGAAGATGAAGAAACTTTCGATGCGGTGTGTAAAGAAATTAAAGATATTGTAAGGTTTTCAGTAGGAAATCCGGCTATTCCTTTTATTGTATTCAAACCTACGGCTTTCGGCAGAATAGATCTGTATGAGGCAGTTGGAAAAGGAGCTGAGCTTACTTCAAGTCAAAAAGAAGAATGGGAGAGAGTTGTAAAAAGATTTGATGAAGTATGCAGCCTTTGCCATGAGAATGATAAAAAGGTGATGGTGGATGCGGAAGAAACCTGGATGCAGGATGCAGCAGACCACCTTTGTGAAGAAATGATGGAGAAATATAATCAGGAAAAACCTATCGTTTGGAATACCATTCAGATGTATAGAACAGGAAGACTGGAATATATGGAAGCGAATCTTCAGAGAGCAAGAGAAAAGAATTATTGTATCGGATATAAGATCGTTCGTGGTGCTTATATGGAAAAAGAAAGATCCAGAGCTGCAGAAAAAGGGTATGCAGATCCTATCCAGCCTAATAAAGAAGCTTCAGATAAAAACTATAATGCAGGAATTGATTTCGTAATGAATCATCTGGATAAAGTATCTGCATTCTTCGGGACTCATAATGAGATCTCTTCTGAATTAATTATGGATAAAATGAAGCAAAAATCTCTGGAAAATGGCAATCCGCATGTTTATTTCGGGCAGCTTTACGGAATGAGTGATAATATTACCTTCTATTTGTCTGATAAAGGCTATAATGTGGCTAAATATCTTCCATACGGGCCCGTAAAGGATGTTGTACCCTATCTTACCAGAAGGGCTCAGGAAAATACTTCTGTGGCCGGACAGACAGGAAGAGAACTGGGACTTATTAAGAAAGAACTGGAAAGAAGAAAAAAGCAATAATTGCTTTCAAATCAGATAGAAAGACCTGCAATTCTGCGGGTCTTTTTTTTGACTTAATCAAAATAAACAATAACAATATCGTGTAAGTTCATAAGTTTTATTAAAATATTAATATTAATAAAAATTGACGCAAATGTTAATTGTATTGAAAATTTAATAAAATAATTCAAATTGTATTGCTAATTTAATTTTAAATTATTATATTTGGTTAGACGATAAAAAACAGATGTATGAAAATATTCCCTACTAATTATACTATATTCTTGAAAGAATAGAACGATACTCTCACATAAGGCATGAATAGTTTTTAAATGTAGCCCCCGTATATTCTTTACTATTTATATAGTTGAGATGAATGCACGGCTGTAAAAGAACAGGAATAGAGGTGAAGGTAAAGATTCTATCTCAGGTTAAAAATAAATAAAGCAATAGCTTTAGTTTTCTTCTTCAAATATTTTTTAGCCTGACCATCTTCTTTGGTCAGGTTTTTTATGGTTCGAAACTTTCAAATTTTCCGTTCTCATAGAACAACACGATACGTTTTATTTTATTGGACTGATTTCCAGGTGCTTGTCCTATTATTTGATCTACAGAATTTTCTAATCGCTGAGAATCCGGTATTTTATCAGCTGCCTTAATCGGGGACGGTATAACCGATTCTCCAGAAGCATACTGGAGAAGCTCTTCCCCCGTTTCGTCAGCTCCAAATTCATCATCATTATTCATCATGGTAAAAAGATCGGGCAGAGGAGTAGGTTTCCCTTTTTCTTCTTCATAAGGATGAGCTGAGGGGTCAATGATTTCAGGAAGTTCTGATTTCATCATTTCACCTTCGCCGGTTACCAGCCAGTCCCAAAGAAGTTCCGGAAAACGCGATTTTATTTTTATGATAAATTCCAAAGATGGCTTGTTTCTTCCGGAAGTAATATGCGAAATGGAAGAACGTTGTACATCAATCTCATCTGCAAATTCAGAAGGAGTAAGATTTGAATACTCTATAACTTTTGAAATTCTCTCGTTTAAACTCATAAAAATAAGCTGTTAATTGTTTTACAAATGTAAAGAATAAAATTTACAAATGCAAAATACAAATGTAAATAAAAACACATCTTATAAATATACAAATGTAAATAACGTGTAATTATATGGGAATGAACGTATTGATAACATGTTACAATTGTATTTTATTAAATTAGGTAATTGCCAAGTCTAAATGCGTTACTGAATTTAGATACCTTTATTTGGAATAATACGATTAAAAATCTGATTAGAAATGTAAATTTATGCTTCTAAAACACCCAATTTAACAGATAAATACCCTTAATTTGCAGTTTACAAAGGTAATTACAGATAAATAACTTTTTTTACATCAATTAATTATAAGCTATTGGTTATCAATAGTTAATAGCTTGTTACATATGTATATTTTGATGAATTTTATGGTTTAAAATGGTCTTTAAAGCACTTTTAAAGGCGTATTAAAGAAAATACGGGTCGATTATAATACCAATTATCAGTAAACACCCTAATTCTGATTTTAAATAGATAAAAGTCATTGAAATAATAATAAAAAATCTGATTTCCAGCCAATTTACAATTGTATACAAATGTAAAAATAGATGTTATCCACATTTTGATCGTTTAATAAAATAATAGGTAAACAGCCTGAAATAGCGATTTTTACACTTCAAGTAATATTCATATTTTCATTTAGATGAGTTTTGTAATTTATTGACTATTAATATTTTAAATAAATACAATTAAATTATTCGCAATCCACAATTTTATTAACAGACAATCTGTCATGATCAGTTGTTTAGATGTGTTACAGATGTTAATTTAGTTTTTGTGCTTAAAAATGGTTAAATTTGACTCTTGTAAACAATTTTAAAAATGAACTTCGAACAGATTTACTCAGAAAACCCTGATTTTCCTAATCGCTATATTTCCCCTGAAAAATTATTTTCTTACCTACAGAAGAATCTCAGCGATTATATTCAGGAGATCGGAAAATCATATTTAGAGAAACCTATTTATAAGCTAAGTATCGGAACAGGAAATATCAATGTTTTAGCCTGGTCTCAAATGCACGGAAATGAATCCAATGCCACTCATGCTATGTTGGATCTACTGGTAAGCTTAGATAAGGCTCCTGAAATGAAAAATGATTTGTTCAGTAAAATAAAACTTGATTTTATATTTATGTTAAATCCTGACGGATCAGAAAGGTGGACGAGACTGAATGCCGCAGATATTGATCTTAACAGAGATTTTCACAATGAAGCCAGTATAGAGATTAAATATCTTAAAAATGCCGTAGCTTCCAAAAAATATGATTATGCACTAAATCTCCATGAGCAAAGAACCATCTTTACTACGGATGGCATCCATCCTGCAACACTTTCTTTTTTGGCACCCTCTGAAAACGTAGAACGTACCGTAACTGAAAACAGAAAGAAATGTATGGCTGTTATCGGAAACATATACCATCACCTGAAAGAAATGATCCCGAATCAGATCGGAAGATATTCGGATGAATTCTATCCGACTTCAACGGGTGATAATTTTATCAAAGCAGGAATGCCTACCATTTTATTCGAAGGGGGACATTTTGTGGATGATTATACCAGAAAAGGAACGAGAAAATATTATACTATTGCACTTTATTACGCACTGAAAGCAATAAGCGACCTTAATTCCGATACCACAGGATGGGAAACTTACCTTGAAATCCCTGAAAATAAAGAAACCCATTATGATATCGTATATAGAAATGTAAAGCTGAATACGGATCATGAATGTATTTTAGATATTGCTGTTCAGTATAGAGAAACAAAAGAGGATGGAAAAGATGAAATTTCTTTTGTTCCTTTTGTCATGGAAGCCGGAGATGTTAAAAAGCGAAAAGGCTGGCTCGAAGTAGACTGTACAGGAAAAAAATTCATATCAGCAACGAAATATCCGAAACTGGATTCAGTAGCAGATTTTAAAATAGAAGATTAAAAGAAAACGGCAATCAGACTGATTGCCGTTTTTGTTTTTATTCTTTGTAGAACAAATAAATTCCAATATCCAATAGAAACGGATTTTATCCCGTATATTTAAATAAAATATTCCATAGGCTTTAGCTTTGGCCAAAGCATAAGAATTTTATATTTTAGTTAACCACCTTAATTCCGCTGGCTAAAAACCTGATTTCTTCTTTAGGCTCAGTGATCGCGTCGATTTCAGCCTGAGGTCTTTTAGCGTCTTCAGCATAATGTTTCTGTTCATTCACAGACGTTACTTTTCTTTCTGCATTCCCTTCCAGCACTACATTTTTTCCTTTTAAAGCAGTAGGAACGAAGAAGGCATAATCTTTCATTTTTACGAAAAATTTAGAATGATCATCAGTCTGGATGGTAAGCCAGCATCCTTTCTTTTCGCATACATCGGTAACCTTGCCTTTAATGGCTATGTTTTCCAGCTTTTTATTTTCTTTTTTAAGTTGTTTTCCCAGTTTATCTACTGTGATGGCTTTAGATTCTGCGGAAGAAGCCACTCCGGCTCCGTAAGTGTCACCTACTAAAGCTTTTCCTGAAGGTGGGCCAACTTCCTGTGCAAAAGCAAAAGAAGAAAAACTTACTGCAGCAATCAATATTATAGCTTTAAATTTCATTTTTATTATTTTTTTCAAAAGTACTAATTAAAATTGAATCATAAATCACTAAAAAGTTGATAAAAAACAGGTCATTTTGTAAAATAGTAATAAAATTCAAAATGAAAGGCATATTTGTTTATATTTGACGCCTATACTTGACTATGCAAAAGAAATTAAAACTATGGGACGCTATTATGCTGGTAATGGGGTCTATGATCGGAAGCGGGATCTTCATTGTAAGTGCAGATATGATGCGTAATCTGGGATCCGGATTCTGGCTTATCGTGGTATGGATCATCACCGGAGTAATGACGGTAGCAGCTGCCATAAGCTATGGAGAGCTTTCCGCATTGTTTCCAAAAGCAGGAGGTCAATATACCTATCTGAAAGAGATTTTCGGAAAAAAGATGGGATTTCTTTACGGCTGGGGTTTGTTTACGGTAATACAAACCGGAACAATTGCTGCAGTGGCTATGGCTTTTGGTAAATTTACAGCATATCTTATTCCCTCACTGAATGATGCAGCACCCATTTTCCAAAGCGGGGAATTTAAAATTACATGGATACAGATTCTGGCGATAGCAGTCATCATGCTGCTTACCTATATCAATACAAGAGGAGTAGAAAGCGGAAAACTCCTTCAGAATGTATTTACAGGATCTAAGATCATCGCTTTACTAGGATTGATTGCATTAGGCTTTATACGGGTGGATTTCTCTCATTTAGCAGAGAACTTCAGCCTGGGAATGAATTCATTTAATAACCTTATTAAAGATCCGGCCGGTAATTTTCTTAAAGAAGGATGGATGCCTATTAATGGGATGACTCTGTTAGGCGGAATTGCCGCAGCAATGGTAGGTTCTGTTTTCAGTTCTGTAGCCTGGGAAAGTGTAACATTTGTTTCCGGAGAGATTGATAATCCAAAGAGGAATGTAGTTAAATCAATGATTTATGGGACTTCTGCCGTAATGATCCTTTATATAGCTGTTAATTTTGTGTATTTAAATGCCCTTGACAGAGACGGGATTGCCTTTGCTGCCAATGACAGGGTAGCAGTAGCGGCATCACAGAATATTTTTGGAAGTGCCGGAACCATCATTATTGCACTCTTAGTAATGATTTCTACATTCGGATGTGATAACGGGCTTATTTTAGCAGGTGCCAGAGTTTTTCAAACCATGGCTAAAGACGGTATGTTTTTTAAATCTGCTGTTCAGAATAATAAAAATGAAGTTCCTGAAAATGCTTTATGGATGCAGGGAGTCTGGGCTTCTATTTTATGTTTAAGCGGGCAATACGGGAATTTGCTGGATATGATCTCTTTTGTTATTGTATTATTTTATATGATTACCGTTTTTGGAGTCATTTATCTGAGAATTAAACAGCCTGCTCTTGAAAGACCTTACAAAACATGGCTGTACCCGATCACTCCGGTTATTTATCTGATCATAGGAACAGGATTTTGTTTGTTATTGTTAATCTATAAACAACAGTATACCTGGCCCGGATTTTTAATGGTTCTTCTGGGGCTTCCGGTATACTATCTTATTAACCGGAAAAAAACTAAAGCATAAAATAATCTGATTATCATAGGACAGGGTTTCCCATTCATTTGGGTAACCCTTATTTTTTGAGTAATATTTTAATTAACGATAACCAATTATTTAGTGAAAATGTGTATTTTGGTATTTCGTTTCTAGTAAACATGACCATGAAGTAAAAATTAAGAAGTTGACTATGGATACACCAAATTACAGAATGCCTTTTGTGCCGTCTACTTTAATGACCGAGGGCGGAAGTATCGATACCTGCGATATGGGAGAAAGTATTGCCCACAATATTATGTTGCTGATTACCACTAAAAAAGGTGAAAACAGATATGATGAGAACTACGGAAATGATGTCTGGAACCTTGAGTTTGATAACGGGGTGACCAGCGCAGTCTGGGAAAATGTTTTTATCAAAAGCCTTAAAAGACAAATTCAGGAATATGAACCACGGATTGTACAGCCACAGGTGGAAGCTCACATCCAGTTTGTAGAACACAGCTACGATACCAAAGAACACACAGAAATCAAAAAGAAAGTAAGAATTGCCATCAATGCCAAAATGGAGGCAACAGGGGAACGTTTTAGTTTTTCTACAGAATTGTTCCTGAGCCCGATGTCTATTGATTAAATAATTCCCAACAGCACCAATAATTTATGAATTTAGATCAAAATATTTATTCCAAAGAATCCGTAAAAGCCAGAATGCTTCAGAATGCCACTAAAGTCTGGGGACTGAAAAGCCCGCAGTCTTTAGATCCTTTTGTTAAATTACTGATTGATGCATTCAGTACCGAAGTCTTCAAGGCTAATAACGAAATTCAGACGGTGAATGCCCGTATTTTAGAAAAACTGGCAAAACTGCTTACCCCATCTATATATACGCATCCTATCCCGGCGCATTCGGTGGCTTTCACACAGCCTTATGAATCTTCGGAAATTTTACTGGAGCACACGGAGTTTTTTTTTCGCAAGCAAATGACTTCCACAATAAAGTCGGAATCGGATAAACAGGTAAATATACCTTTTACACCCGTTGGAAATGTAAGGATTAATAAAGTGCATACTTCCATCATGTTTGTTGGAAGTACCTGCTATAGTGTAGATGACCGTTTTAATAAAATTCCAATTGCAAGATTTCCCGGAAAGCCGGAAGACTACAGGAAAATTACAGTAGGGATTGATGTTACTAAATATACCAATGAAAACTTCCCGAAATATCTGAGTATTTTCTGTTCCAATCCAGCGTTTGAACATCTGGATTTTGTGTATAAACTTTTACCTTATATTACAGTTTCAAGCAATGGGAATCCTTTATTTGTAAGGGAGGGATTGAGCTATCTTACTGAAAACTTACCGGAGGGTTATGAGCAGATGTTCAGAGAACAGTCTATCCGCAATAAAGTCATTGAAGATATTAAAAGTATTTACCGTCATAAATTTATTGAGGTGACAGGTATTTCTCAAAGTCTATTTTCAGAACCGGGAGTACTTCCGGAAAATCTTGAATTCCTTCAGGGAAAAGATGAGATTATAAAATACATGGAGAACAAAAAGTATCTCTGGCTTACTTTTGAATTTCCACCACAGTTTTCTGCAGAAATTCTGGACAATTTTTCATTTGTCCTGAATGCATTTCCAATCTACAACAGAGGCTGGAAGAAAACAGAATACAGTCTGGATATTATGGGAAATAACATTCCTCTTGTTACAGATGAGGGAGAGCATTTCTTATATGTAGATGAGGTTCAGGATGGTGACGGAAGAAAGTATACGGAAATTCCTTTTACTCCTGCTGATGACCTTAAAAAAGGGCTATATACGGTAAGAAAAGGAGGAATGGAACGTTTTACGAACAGAAATGCTGTGGACATGATTGCCAATGTTCTTGAGCTTACAAGAGATGAAATTGCCGCATTTTCACTTTTAAACAGAGATAATGTAAAAGGAGTTCTTAGCGAAATGTCTGATAAAATGAAATCTATGGTACAAAAAGTAAATAATGCCAAAAGAAACATCAGGCAAGAACTGAATTATGTTATCATGGAGCCTGTAGAGAAAACAGACCATACTTATGCTTCTTTCTGGATTACCCATTGTACCTTAGCCAATCATATGCGTCCGGGAACGGAATTATCCAATCAATTGAAATCCCAGACGATTGTTTTACTTACCGAAACTCTTGGAGGAGCAGAAGAGCAAAAAGGAACAGATAGTATTCAGGCTTATAAATATGCTTTAACTACCAGAGACAAGATCATTTCCCTGGAAGATGTTAAAAACTATTGCCGAATGATTCTGAAAGATGAAATGAGGGAAGTAAGAGTAAGAAGAGGAACTATGATCAGTAATAAACCTAAAGAAGGTTTTGTACGCACGGTAGAAGTAGAGATTATTCCACAGAATTACTCTTTTTACGGCAGAGGCTATTGGGAGAATATGTCAAATATTATTCGAAATCAGATTATTGCCAAAGCAATAGACGGAATAGAATATCTTGTGAAAATTACCAACGAAGATGTAGATTTTCAGGATATATAAATTAAAATAAAAAGATTTTTTTATTCAATACTCAAAAAAGACCAATACTCAGCGTATTGGTCTTTTTATTTTCTGAAGAAACACTCCGGGACATTTTTCGCATCATAAAATTTAACAGAGATTAAACTTTTTCTGGGGACTTCGGTTAAATAAATTCCATAAAATTTCCGTATTTTTGCACGTTGTGATTTTCAGGCAAAATCACTCTGAATTATGAGCAAATCAACAGAATATATAGAAGTTTACGGAGCACGTGAACACAATCTGAAAAATATTAATGTTAAAATTCCGCGAAACGAACTGGTTGTCATTACCGGGCTTTCCGGAAGTGGAAAATCTTCACTGGCATTTGATACCATTTTTGCTGAAGGACAGCGTCGCTATATCGAAACATTCTCGGCTTATGCACGCCAGTTTCTCGGTGGGCTGGAACGTCCGGATGTAGATAAAATTGAAGGACTTTCACCTGTCATTGCTATTGAACAGAAAACAACTAACAAAAACCCACGTTCAACGGTAGGAACAGTTACTGAATTGTACGATTTTCTACGTCTTTTATATGCTAGAGTTTCTGATGCTTATTCCCTGACTACAGGACAGAAGCTTGTAAGTTATACGGAAGATCAGATTCTTGAAACCATTAAAGAAAATTATAAAGGCGAAAAAATCATGCTTCTGGCTCCTGTGGTACGTTCCAGAAAAGGACATTACCATGAACTTTTCGTGCAGATGGCGAAAAAAGGATACGGACAGGCAAGAATTGACGGAGAATTACAGGATATTGAATATGATTTAAAGCTTGACCGTTATAAAACCCATGATATCGATATTGTCATCGACCGTTGGATCATCGGAGAAAGTGCTTCTGAAAACAGAATGGAGAAATCATTGCGTACAGCAATGGAAATGGGAGAAGGGATCATAGGAATTCAGAAACTGGGAAGTACAGAAATTGAATATTTCTCTAAAAATCTGATGGATGCTGAAACAGGACATTCTCTGGCATTACCCGAACCTAATACATTTTCATTCAATTCGCCGAAAGGAAGTTGCCCGAACTGTAAGGGATTAGGTACCATCAAAAAAATCAATACCGATTATTTTGTTGAAAATCCGAAATTATCGATCAATCAGGGTGGGTTATTACCATTAGAAGATATTAAATCTAATAAATGGATTCTGTCGCAAATCAAGAATATTCTTGAAATTTTCGGATTAGGATTAACAACACCCTTCCAGGATATTCCGGAAGAGGCACTGGATTATATATATAATGGCTGTCATAAAGAATTTAATAAAGATCTGAAGTACGCAGGAATTACCAAAAAAATAAAAATAAGTTTTGATGGTCTGATTCCTTTTATGGAGGAAATTATTGATGAAAGAGAATCTTATGAAGCTATTCTGCTGGAAAGACATTTTACAACAGAAGAAACCTGTCCTGAATGTAACGGAACCCGTCTGCAGCCAGCCAGCTTAAGTTTTAAAATAGACGGAAAGAATATTGCTGAGGTCAATGGATTAAGTTTAGCTGATTTGAAAGACTGGCTTATTGATGTTAAAGATAAATTCTCGGAAAAAAATAAAATTATTGCTCATGAGATTCTAAAGGAAATTGAAACCCGTCTTCAGTTCTTACTGGATGTGGGGTTAGATTATCTGAGTCTGAGCAGAAGCTCAAAAACCCTTTCCGGAGGAGAATCACAAAGAATTCGTCTGGCTACACAGATCGGGTCTCAGCTCGTGAATGTATTGTATATTCTTGATGAGCCAAGTATCGGCCTTCACCAGAGAGATAATGAAAGGCTGATTCACTCCCTGAAAAACCTCAGAGATATAGGAAACTCCGTATTGGTAGTAGAACATGATAAAGATATGATTCTGGAAGCTGATGAGGTACTGGATATCGGCCCTAAAGCCGGAAAATTCGGCGGAGAAATACTTTGGCAGGGAAAACCAAAAGATCTCCTGAAAGCGGATACCATTACGGCGCAATATATTAACGGAAAAAGAAAAATTGAAATTCCTGCTGAAAGAAGAGCGGGAAGTGGGAAAAATATAGTATTAAAGGGGGCTACAGGGAATAATCTTAAAAATGTGACGCTAGATGTTCCTTTAGGGAAACTGGTAGTGGTTACCGGAATTTCAGGAAGCGGAAAATCTTCCCTGATCAATGGTACCCTATATCCGATCCTTAACAAACATTTTTATAGAGCTGTTCAGGAACCTCTTCCTTACAAGAAGATTGAAGGTCTTGATCATATTGATAAAATTGTAGATGTAGATCAGACCCCAATCGGAAGAACCCCTCGCTCAAATCCGGCAACGTATACCGGAATGTTTACAGATATCAGAAATCTTTTTGCAGAATTACCGGAAAGTAAAATCCGGGGTTATAAGCCCGGGAGGTTTTCTTTTAATGTAAAAGGCGGAAGATGTGAAACATGTCAGGGCGGAGGATTGAAAGTAATTGAAATGAACTTCCTTCCGGATGTATATGTTCATTGTGAAACCTGCAACGGAAAACGTTTCAACAGAGAAACCCTGGAAGTTCGTTACAAAGGAAAATCGATCTCCGATGTACTGGATATGACGATTGATGAAGCGGTAGAATTTTTCCAGCCGATTCCTAAAATTTTTGCGAAAGTAAAAACATTACAGGATGTAGGATTGGGATATATTACTTTAGGACAGCAGTCGACAACCCTTTCCGGAGGAGAAGCGCAACGTATCAAACTGGCAACCGAACTCGCCAAAAGACAAACGGGAAATACCCTTTATATTCTGGACGAACCAACAACCGGATTGCACTTTGAAGATGTGAAAATTCTTATGGATGCCATCAATCAATTGGTAGAACTTGGAAATTCATTCATTATCATCGAGCATAATATGGACGTAATTAAATTAGCAGATCATATTATCGACGTAGGACCGGAAGGAGGAAAGTACGGCGGACAGATCGTTGCACAGGGAACTCCTGAGGAAATCGTGAAGTCTAAGAAAAGTCTGACAGGGAAGTTTTTGAAGAGGGAACTGGAATAAAAAAATATCAATATTAAGTATAAAAAGAATTTGCCTGCGCAAATTCTTTTTTTATTTTATGAACCGAGTTTTATTCCTGATCTGGTTAAGTAACTGTTCATCATAATGATTTTCCAAGATCAAATTTTTAATCATTTTTAATTTTATATATCTGTAAATCAATTATTTATATTTTAATGTTAATTTAATGTTAACTGAAAGTGAATTTAATATGAATTATTTTGCTAACTTTGAGTTAGAGATATAAAATAAGGTGAGTAGAATATTAAAAATCAAACGGTTATGAAAAATAAAATTCAGATATTATTTGCTTCGCTTTTCATTTGTGGATTTGCTGCTGTTGTAAATACAACAAATGCTCAAACTACAGCCCATAACACCATTCAGGAGATTCAACTGAACAGGAACGATACCTTTAACGATATCAGAACACGTTTGATAGATAATTTTGATCTTACCAATCCGGATTACAAACAGGGAACGGTGAACTCAGTCGTTAAATTTGATATTGCTAAAAACGGAAAAATTGTAAATGTACATTCAACAGGAGATTGCAAAACCGTAAGTAAAGAAATTGAAACCGTCTTAAGTGAACTTGATTATAAAGTAGACAAAAAAAAATTAAGTGAAAACATGGTTGCTTATACGTATGTGATGCCTGTAACGGTAGAAATTAATAACAGATAATATATTTCAGGATTTTACAAAATCATGTAAACCTCCATGGTTTCGTGATAAAAGTGTAAATAATGAAAATTTAAAATAATAAATTGTAATACAATTTAAAGAAACAGTTTTAATTTTACAAAACCATAAAATTAAAACTATATGAAAAATTTAAAGAAACTGACTAAGTCAGATTTGAAATCTGTGAACGGAGGCGAGCCTAAAAAGTATTGCGTATTTTGCGACTGGATGAACCAGGTTGTTTGCAGTGAAGTTCCAATCGGTCAGTGTCCGTAAAAAATTCAAGCCGCTTTTCATAAAGCGGCTTTTTTATTACGGTGTATTCTGGACAAAATCAGTCAGTCTTGTTTTAAGATCTTTAGAGCTTCCTACGGGAGCAAAAGTAATATTGTCAATTTTCCAGTAGTTCCCGGAATGAATCAAATGAATTGTATCTGTCCATGTGACTTCTGGATAGGATTTGTTGTATTTAAATCTTAAAGAAACTTTTGCCTTTTGATCGTGAATGGCGATTGATTGAATGGTATAGCCGGTATATCCTTCATATAAACTTGAGAAAATAGCCCCCTCAAATATCAAAGGTTTTTCATCAGGATGGTCACTTTTTTTTACCTTTTCAATATCATCTTTCGAAATATTGATGGCGTGTTCTAATTTTTTTTTCAAATCCGGTGAAAAAGCAGTGTCGGAAATAGGTTTCCGGTAAACTGCTTCATTAGATTTACCATATTGATAGTACATATCATTTATTGTTTTAGTAATTGCAGCATTCTCGGCCGAGATCAGTTGTTCTTTCCGATGACAGGCCGTCAGGATCAATACAATACCCAGAAACAAAAAAGGTGATTTTATCATAACGGTCAATGTGTTAAATTTCAATGTCAAAAGCTATACCAAATTAACGGGTGAAACGCTGAAAAATGTCAGTCGGTTATGAGTCTTTGCGGGTAATGGGCAATTTTCCGGTATTCCGTTATAAATCTGAAAATTCTTTTCCCGTCAATAACAAAAAATCAATACATTTGGATAATATATAAAATTGTGGATCCTATTCTTAACGTAGCTGTTCGGTCTCTTTGTGTTTACCTGTTCATGGTAATCGGAATCCGTTTGTTTGGTAAAAATCAACTTTCTCAGCTTAATGCAGGAGATGTGGTTTTATTATTGCTGATTTCCAATGCGGTTCAAAATGCAATGGTAGGACCGGATACTTCATTACAGGGTGGGCTTGTAGCAGCATTAGTCTTATTTGTTGCTAATTTTATTTTAAAAAGACTGATGTTTTCAAACCGCTCTTTTGCTGCTTTTCTGGAAGATGAGCCGGTAATTCTCATAAGAGACGGGATTGCTAATCAGGAGGCTTTAAACCGGGTGAAAATCAGCCGGGATGAGCTGGAAGAAGCTATAAGAGAACACGGTATTGAGAATATAGAAAATGTGAAGCTGTCTGTTCTGGAAGTAGACGGAAATATCAGCGTGGTTTCGGAAGATGAAAAAAGTAAACAAACCCATTATTCAAGGATTAAAAGAAAAATCAAAAGAAAATACCATTAAACACAATGAATTACGAATTAAGAGAAATGCTTCCCAGTGATGAAGCAAGAGTATTGGAAATTTTCAGACAGGGAGTAGATAGTGGTATAGTCACCTTAGAAACAGAGGTACCCACTGCCGAAGCCTGGAGTATGGAATATTTCAACGACTGCCGCTGGGTACTGGAGAATGAAACCAATGAAGTCGTAGGCTGGTGCGCCTTAAAGCCGGTGAGCAAAAGAGAATGCTTCAAAGGAGTAGCAGAAGTAAGTATTTATTTTGATAAAGATTATCAAGGTAGGGGATTGGGTTCCATATTGCTTAAGAAGATGATTCTTGACAGCGAGGATCACGGATTCTGGACATTGCAAACTAACATCTTCTCCGAAAATGAAGCTTCAATTAAATTTCATCAGAAAAACGGTTTCAGAATGGTAGGTGTCCGCAAAAAAATAGGAAAGCTCAATGGTGAATGGAAAGATTTACTGCTGATGGAAAAACGAAGTGAAATGGTGTAATTAATTCTTAGGCATCAACATTGATCTGTTATACCACTGGATTTGAAAAAAGAAAGAATGGAAAGTATAGTTAAAATTACAGGGGCTCTTCTTATAGCATTGATGCTTACATCTTGTGTTGCTTACGATAATAACTACGGAAATGGCAATGGCGCGAAAAAACTTCCGCCGGGACAGGCAAAAAAGATATATGGAGGAAGTGCGAAAGATTACGCTCCGGGACAGGTGAAAAAGAATAATGGCTATTAATGAAGTAGGATAAGTCTAATTTTTAAATATAATATAATTTATACTTAAAGTCTGAATTTCAGATGGCTTTGGCATTAACATTGATTATTTTCATACAGAACAAAAAGTGACAATACAATGAAAACTATGTTTAAGGCTTTAATGGTCATGACAATAATATTCATGCTGTCATCCTGTACAGCAGATGCATATTATGGAGTAAGAACGCCTGCATATGGATATTACGGACCGAGATACTATGGATACGGTCCCAGATATACAGAAAGAGTATATGTTTATGGCGGAGGACATCACGGAGGATACCATCATTTTGGCGGTGGTCATCATGGTGGATTTCACCGATAACAAACTGTAAAATAAAAAAGCACTGATGAATTCAGTGCTTTTCTTGTATACTCATTTACAGTCTTGATTTTTTCGGATTCAGAAAAGTATTGAAGATCATTACTTCCTGTCCGAATTTGCTCTCAATTCTTTCTGAAATATTCAAAAGTTCACTTTCGATAAAATCTTCCCTTAATTCGTCATTATCAAAGATCAGAAGAAGATTGTAGTTTTTTCCGTCTTCTATATAATCACTGTGTACTTCGGAAAGCATATACTTGCTGACATCCATTAAGTTTTCTGTCATTAAAACCAGTGTTTCATCAATATAATTTTCCCATTCTTCGAGATTGTCTTTCGTGCAGTGGAAAGTTATACTTAATACGCTCATATTTTAAGAATTTTTAAGATTTTTTTGGATAAATTCTACCGCAAAAATCGGTAATTTTTTCGTAAATTAGCCCGTTAATAAAAATTGGAAATAGATAATTTTCAGACTTACAGCTAAGGGTCTGATTATCATTATAATAAAATTTGTTTATGCAAAAAGAAGGAGAAAGACTGATTCCTATCAACATTGTTGATGAAATGAAGTCGTCTTATATCGATTATTCGATGTCGGTTATCGTCTCAAGAGCGTTACCGGATGTAAGAGACGGCCTGAAACCCGTTCATAGAAGAGTGCTTTATGGTATGTATGGATTAGGGGTTTTTTCTAATAGAAAATATTTAAAATCTGCGAGAATTGTTGGGGATGTGTTGGGTAAATATCACCCGCACGGAGATTCCTCTGTATATGATGCAATGGTAAGGATGGCTCAGGACTGGAGTTTACGTTATCCTCAGGTAGACGGGCAGGGTAACTTCGGTTCTATGGATGGTGATCCGCCGGCTGCTATGCGTTATACCGAGGCAAGATTAAAAAAGATCTCTGATGAGGTTCTTTCAGACCTTGATAAAGAAACAGTTGATTTCCAAAATAACTTCGACGACAGTTTACAGGAGCCAACGGTAATGCCAACAAAAATTCCGAACCTTCTGGTAAACGGTACTTCAGGTATTGCTGTAGGGATGGCTACCAATATGGCCCCTCACAACTTATCAGAATCTATAGATGCTATCTGTGCGTATATCGATAATAAAGACATTACAATCGATGAACTGATGCAGCATATTATTGCTCCTGATTTCCCTACGGGAGGTATTATCTACGGGTATGACGGTGTAAGGGATGCTTTTCATACAGGAAGAGGAAGAGTTGTCCTGAGAGCTAAGGTTAACTTTGAAGAAATCGGAAACAGAAATGCAATTATTGTAACTGAAATTCCTTATCAGGTTAATAAAGCTGAAATGATTGCCAGAACAGCAGAACTGGTGAAAGATGATAAAATCCCTGGTATCCACGAGATCAGAGATGAATCGGACAGAAAAGGATTACGTGTTGTTTATGAATTGAAAAACGATGCTATTCCGAATGTTGTTTTAAATCTATTATATAAGTATACTGCGCTTCAGACTTCATTCAGTGTTAACAATATTGCATTGGTGCACGGAAGACCTGAACAGCTGAACCTAAAAGATATCATTCATCACTTCGTAGAGCACAGACATGAAGTGATTATAAGAAGAACGCAGTTTGAGCTTAAAAAAGCAAAAGAAAGAGCACATATCCTGGAAGGGTTCATGAAAGTAATCGGAACTCAGGATTCATTAGACAGGGCAATTTCTATTATTCGTCACAGTGCCAATCCTCAGGCAGCAAAAGAAGGCTTGATCGAAGCGTTTGAGCTTTCCGAAATTCAGGCACAGGCGATTCTTGATTTAAGACTGGCCCGTCTTACCGGAATGGAGCTTGATAAGATCCGTGATGAGTATGATGCTATCATGAAAGAGATCGCGAATTTGGAAGATATCTTAGCCAATGAGCCAAGAAGATTCCAGATCATTAAAGATGAATTGATTGAGATCAAAGAGAAATACGGAGATGAAAGAAGAACTGAAATTGATTATTCAGGAGGGGAAATGTCTATTGAAGATATCATTCCGAATGAAGCAGTGGTTCTTACGATTTCTCATGCCGGATATATTAAGAGAACTTCCCTTTCAGAATATAAAATTCAAAGCAGAGGGGGGGTAGGAAACAGAGCGGCAACGACAAGAGATGAAGACTTCCTTGAGTATATCGTATCTGCAACCAACCACCAGTACATGCTGTTCTTCACAGAAAAAGGAAGATGTTATTGGCTAAGAGTATTTGAAATTCCTGAAGGTTCAAAAACAGCGAAAGGAAGAGCGGTACAAAACCTGATTAACATCGAGCCGGATGATAAGATTAAAGCATATATCAGAACCAACAACCTGAAAGATTCCGAATATGTAAATCAAATGAGTGTAGTGATGGTAACTAAAAACGGTACGATCAAGAAAACATCATTGGAAGCCTATTCAAGACCAAGAGTGAACGGGGTGAATGCAATTGAAATCAGAGATAATGACCAGTTATTAGGAGCTTATCTTACCAATGGTACTTCTCAGATTATGATTGCCACTAAAAATGGTAAATGTATTCGTTTCCCGGAAGAAAAAGTAAGAGAAGTAGGTAGAGGATCTATCGGGGTTCGTGGTATTGCAATGGATGACAATGACGAAGCTATTGGTATGATTGTTGTGAATGACGTAGAGAACGAAACGGTACTTGTAGTATCTGAAAAAGGATACGGAAAGAGAACCGCAGTAGAAGACTACAGAATTACGAACAGAGGAGGAAAAGGAGTTATTACCCTAAATATTACCGAAAAAACAGGAAGTCTGATTGCTATTCAAAATGTAACAGATGAAGATGGATTGATGATTATCAATAAATCAGGTGTTGCCATCAGAATGGGAATGGATGAAATGAGAGTGATGGGAAGAAATACCCAGGGTGTAAAACTGATCAATCTTAAGAAAAATGACGAAATTGCTGCCATAGCAAAAGTAGAAATGGATAAAGATGTTGAAGAAGATACCGAAGATGCTGAAGAAAATGTAGAAGGAACGGGATCTCTTTTTGATAATCAGGAAAATGATAATATAACACCTCAGGCTGATAATGAAACACCGGCAGAGGGAAATGAGAATGCTGATTCTGAAGAATAAATTGTACAATAAAATATAAAATAGTTATTATGAAGAAACTAATTTTAGGTATAGCTATCGTAGCATCAGCTTTTGCTTTCGGACAAAAGGGAGGAGATGTGAATGCGAAACTTCAAGCTGCCAATGCAGCTGCAATGGATGCGTATAATGCAAAAAACTATGCAGCAGCAGCACCTAAGTTTGTAGAAGTTTACGACTTATTGAAGGCAAACGGTCAGGATAATAAAATATATATGTATTATGCAGGGCTTAGTAACGCGTTAGCAAATAACAGCGATGCAGCCATTAAAATTTATACAGATCTGATCAACTCCGGATTTACGGGAGTGGAAACTACTTATACTGCAAAAGAGAAAAAAACAGGACAGGTAGTAACTTTGGATAAAGCAAGCTGGGAGCTTATGAAAAAGACTTCCGATTATTCAGACTTCAAAACGGAACAATCCAAAGGAGTAGAGGCCGACTTATATGAAACTCTGGCTACTTTACTGCTTAATGAGAAGAAAGGAAATGAAGCTGTGGCAATTATTGAAAAAGGATTGGCAAAATATCCTAATAATGCTAAACTTAAAGAAGCGCAAAGTACAGCTTATTTCCAGTCAGGAAATACTGATAAATTTGTAGCAACATTAAAAGAGCAATTAGCTAAAAACCCTAATGATGCAACAAACTGGTATAATTTGGGGGTTATGCAGGCTAAAAATCCGGCAACATCTGCAGATGCTATAGAAGCATTCAAAAAAGCAATCGAGCTTAAGCCTACTTTTTCAGAAGCGTATCAGAATTTAGTATTTACAACTATTGGTGATGATTCTAAGACGGTAGCAGATATTAATGCAACGAGAAAAGAAAAGCCGGACGAAGCTTCAAAGCTGATCGATGCAAGAAGAGAAAGATTTGCTAAAGCTTTACCATTTGCAGAAGCATGGTACAAAGTAGCACCTGATAATATTGATGCTGTTTCTACTCTTAAAGAAATCTATGTTGTAACGAAGAACGTAGATAAGATTAAAGAAATGAAAGCTAAAGAAGCTGAACTTAGCGCGAAAGCAGCTAAATAATAGCGAACTACAATAAGAATAAAACCGGAGCAGAAATGTTCCGGTTTTTGCTTTTTAGATCTAAAAATACAACGCTATTTTTTATAACAGACAACCTCAAATTTCACCTCAAATTTCTCTGTAATTCCGTATCTTTGAGAAAAATTTTTATAAGATGATTGAGTGGAAAACCGCCAAAGAATACGAAGATATTACCTATAAAAAATGTAATGGGGTAGCACGAATAGCTTTCAACAGACCGGAAGTACGTAATGCTTTCAGACCTAAAACAACTTCAGAATTATATGATGCTTTTTATGATGCCTATGAAGATCCTTCAATAGGAGTTGTTTTGCTTTCCGGAGAAGGGCCAAGCCCTAAAGACGGAGGCTGGGCTTTCTGTAGTGGCGGAGATCAAAAAGCAAGAGGTCATCAGGGGTATGTAGGAGAAGACGGAAGACATCGTTTGAATATTCTGGAAGTCCAGCGTCTGATCCGTTTTATGCCGAAAGTAGTGATTGCAGTGGTTCCGGGATGGGCTGTAGGTGGAGGTCACTCTCTTCATGTAGTCTGTGATCTTACATTAGCAAGCGAAGAACACGCTATATTCAAGCAGACCGATGCCGATGTTACCAGTTTTGACGGCGGGTACGGATCTGCGTATCTTGCTAAAATGGTAGGGCAGAAGAAGGCTCGTGAAATATTCTTTTTAGGAAGAAACTATTCTGCTCAGGAAGCTTTCGAAATGGGAATGGTGAATAAGGTAGTTCCTCATGCTGAGCTTGAAGATACGGCTTATGAATGGGCTCAGGAAATACTGGCAAAATCTCCGACTTCTATCAGAATGCTGAAGTTTGCGATGAACCTTACCGATGACGGCATGGTAGGACAGCAGGTTTTTGCAGGAGAAGCTACCCGTCTGGCTTATATGACAGAGGAAGCTCAAGAAGGAAGAAATGCGTTTCTTGAAAAAAGAAAACCAAACTTCGGAGACGATCAATGGATATCTTAAAATTATAAAAAGTACAATGTATTAATGGCTTGAGATCGCAGTTTTTACATTGTACATAATACTTTGTACATTATACAAATTATGACGGATTGGATAAAAGCCGCAAGGCTCAGAACTTTACCGCTTTCGTTAAGCGGAATTATTATGGGGGCTTTCATTGCCAAATGGAGACTTTACAGAGAAGGAGGAATCTGGGACTGGAAAATCTTTGCCCTGGCTCTTCTGGTAACGCTATTATATCAGATTTTATCAAACTATGCCAATGATTATGGTGACGGAGTAAAAGGGACTGACGCCAAGAGAATCAATGAAGCCGAAGCAAGAGCAGTAGCATCAGGGAAAATTACGGCAAAGCAAATGAAAAATGCAGTCATTCTTTTCTCAGCTTTGTCTTTTGTAGCTACCCTTGCACTCTTGTATGTTGCTTTCATTCCTAATTACATGAATGAATTTTATATTTTCATAGGATTAGGAGTAGCGTGTATTTTAGCTGCTATCGGATACACAGTAGGTAAAAAACCTTATGGATATATGGGACTGGGAGATGTCTTCGTATTTATCTTTTTTGGACTTGTTTCGGTGTGCGGAAGCTATTTCCTGTTTACCAAAACCTTCAGCTGGGATATGTTATTACCGGGAACTGCAATAGGAATGATGAGTATGGCTGTTCTTAACCTGAATAATATGAGGGATATTGAAAGTGACAGGTTATCAGGGAAAAATAGCTTTGCATTGAGAATCGGATTTAAAAATGCAATGATTTACGAAATGATCCTGCTACAGCTTCCTTTGATATTAATCCTTATATTTTTAGGGATCAACGGATTTATACAGGCTCAGAATTATTATGTATTTATCGTGATGATTCTCATGTTTCCGTTAGCGAAACTGAGAAGAAATATAATGTCGGTAAAAGAACCCAAAGAATTAGATCAGTTTTTGAAGCAGGTTGGAATTATGACCTTTGTAATGGCAATTCTTATGGCGGTTGGCTTAAATCTGTTTAACTAATCTAAAATATAATCTCATGAGTATTACGATCTATGTTGAAGCGCAAATGCTTATCAGAAAACCGGTTGAGGAGGTTTTTGAAGCATTCGTCAATCCTGAAGTAACCACTCATTTCTGGTTTACAAAATCAACCGGAAAACTGGAAGCGGGAAAAACTGTTGTTTGGGAGTGGGAAATGTACAACGTAAAAAACACGGTACATGTCCGCCATATTGTTCCGAATCAGGTAATCAAGACAGAATGGGGAGAGCCTTCAGTGCATGTAGATTATGAATTCAGAGAGATGGAAAAAGGAACCCTCGTTGTGATTAAAAGCTATGGATTCAGGCAGACTGGTGAAGATCTGTTAAAAACTGTCAATGACAATACAGGAGGCTTTACAACGGTTTTAGACGGTTGTAAAGCTTATCTGGAATATGGGATTAAACTCAATCTTATCGAGGATAAATTTCCACAGAAATAGGGGGTATGAAGAGCGCTTTAAAAATAACCTCCTGGCTGTCTATTATTCTGGCTTTATTACTTGTCTATTATTTGATTGAAGAATTAAGCGGAGGTATGTCAGTTCTTGAAGTTGATTTTATCCCTGCCTTGATTATTCTGGTTGTTATTTCCAATGCTGTTTTAGGCTTTTATCTGTTAATCGGAAAATTGAAACCTGTGAAGCCGTTATTAGTCCTCCAGATTTTAATAATAATACCGACATGTCTGTTGATATATGAGTTTTTTTTAAAGCCACCAATGGGGTGTTCTTAAATTAAAAAAATGTTTCTTTCGCTTCGTGTGATGAATCATTTCTATTCAAAAAATTTAAAACTAAATTTAAAATGAAAATACAATTCTTAGGGCAAAATTGTTTCCTGTTCACCTATAAGGACAAAACAATTTTAAGTGACCCTTTTTACAACTACAAAAAAGCGGAATCAGGTTTTGATATTACCGCTCAAAAAATTGATTACATTCTTTTGACCCATGCACATGGTGATCATATCGCGGATGTTGGTGAGGTATTGGAGCATTATCCTGAAGCTACCCTAATCGGAGTGCCTGAAGTATGCGGGTATTTTAAAGCAGCGAAAAATACAGATGATGTGAACTTAGGTGGGTCGGCAAAAATCGACGATCTTAAAATTTCCATGGTTCCGGCTCACCATACCAGTTCTTTTCCGGACGGAAGCTACGGCGGAGTTCCTGTGGGATATATTTTCAGACTTCCTGAAGGAAAAAACATCTATTTGGCAGGAGATACGGGGGTAATGGCAGATATGGAGCTTTTTCCGAGACTTTACGGGAATATTGACCTTTCGATCTTACCAATCGGCAGCCACTACACAATGTGCCCGAGAAAAGCTTCTTTTGCAGCCGCAGAGCTGTTAAAAACTCCAAAAGTAATCGGATGTCATTTTGATACTTTTCCTGCTATTGAAATCAATCATGAAAGTGCATTAAAACATTTCGCCGATAAAAATGTAGAACTTGTTTTACCAAGACTAGGGGAAACGTTCGAATTTTAATTGATAAATAAAACCGGGTAATCTGAAATTAGAAAAATGGAGATGATGCATAAAGTATTAAAAACAAAAAAAGATAATTATCAAATTACCTCTCTTCTTACTTTAAAACAAAAAAAAATGGCAAGCTACCTAAATCACACCGCTACGACCGATTACCTTTGCTGCGTTCCCACCCTGGAGGATTCTCAGGAGCTGGTTGTTTAGGACTTGCCGTTGCAAAGGTAGGAATAATTTATAAACTTCAAAACTTTATTAAAGAAAATTTGTTGAAAAAATGCAGTGGTAGCGCTAAAATGCTGACATTTAGGGGAATAATTTTTCAACTTTTTTCAAAAAAATTAAATATGACTAAAAGTCCATCAACACTAGGAATTATACTTTTTATCGCTACAATGATTGTTTTCTTTGTAGTTTACATTTTTTTCTCAGGAATCAATTATTTTGATATATCACTGAAAGCCAATGCTTTCGTGTTGCCTGTTTTATATGCCGGAGCTGCGTTCTGGTCTGTAAAATCGTATTGGAACAAGCATCGAGTAGTTAGTTTTAGAGAAGCTTTCAAGAGAGCATTTGTTCCAATGTTTATCGGAGGTATTCTTTCTATTTTCAGTATTTATGCTTTTTTAAACTTCGCAGATACGGATGCTAAAAAGCTATTGAACTATCAATATGTTCAAAGACAAAAATCAGAATTGGATACGGAATATAATTCTGCAAGAAAAATTCTGAAGCATCAAAAAGACATCGATGAGCTTGATCAGAAGTACAAAGAAAGATTACCAAGCTTTAGTCCGGAGGCTGTAAAAGGAAAAGATATGCTGACTGCAAGTCATTTTTCAGGATATTTTGCAGCAATTCTTATATTTTACGTAGTTTTGTCGGTGTTTTTTGGAGCGTTTTTTAGAACAAGAACTATTCATCAGCCTGAAGAAACAAATCAAGCCTAATTTTATTAAAAAATTAAATGAATCTATCTATAGTTATTCCGTTACTGAACGAAGAAGACTCTTTGGAAGAGCTTTTTTCAAGAATTGATAATGTCTGTAAAACCAGTGGTTTATCTTATGAAATCTGGTTTGTAGATGATGGAAGTACGGATTTGTCGTGGAGTATTATTGAGAATATGAAAGTTCAGCATCCCCAGATCCATGCTATTAAATTTTCCAGAAATTATGGGAAATCCCAGGCACTTCATGCTGCCTTTTCAAGAACAAACGGAGATGTGGTAATTACCATGGATGCAGATTTGCAGGACTTCCCTGAGGAAATTCCGGATCTGTACAATATGGTGGTTAATGAGAATTATGACATTGTTTCCGGCTGGAAAAAGAAACGTTTTGACAATGTGATGACCAAGAATATCCCGTCAAAACTATTCAATGCTGCTGCCAGAAAAGTATCCGGAGTTTATCTTCACGATTTCAACTGCGGTCTGAAAGCTTACAAAAGACAGGTCGTAAAATCTGTTGATGTGTATGGTGATATGCACCGCTATATTCCGGTATTGGCGGCCAATGCAGGATTCAGAAGAATTACCGAAAAAGAAGTACAGCATCAGGCAAGACCTTACGGAACTTCAAAATTTGGTACTGAAAGATTTATCAGAGGTTTTCTGGATTTGATCACGCTTTGGTTTGTCAGCCGTTTTGGAGGGAGACCGATGCATTTTTTCGGAGCTGTAGGAACCTTGATGTTTATCTTTGGTTTTCTTTCAGCACTTTGGTTGGGGATTTCAAAGTTAATTGACGTTGCCAGAGGTATTTACGGGCATTTGATTACCAATAATCCTTGGTTTTATATTGCTTTAACGATGATGATCATGGGAACATTGTTATTTGTAGCAGGGTTCTTGGGAGAAATGATTATCAGAACGAATCGTGAGCATAAGAACTACAATATTGATGAAGTAATATAATGGAAGAAAAGTTGCCCAAAATTTATTCTAAAAAAGCTATTTTAGGATTCTCTATTTTTCTGTCCACCCTCTTCGGAGGAGTGTTGCTTTATCAGAATCTGATAGAAAGTAAAAGAAAAAAAGAAGCTTATACGGTATTGGGAATTTCTGTTGTCATTACCTTGCTGACTGCGGTTATTGTGAATATTCCGGAAAAACCTGTCAGTGCGATTGCTTATATATGCGGATTTGCAGGGGGGACGTTGTTATCCAATTATTTTGTTCCCAAATATTTTCCTGACGAGGCACAGTATCCCAAAAAGCCAATATGGAAACCTTTAATTATTGGGGTTATTATCGTAGCTGTCATTCTTTCATTAGCCATTTATTCAGCTTCAGCTGAAAATAGCTAAAAATATTTTGATTGTTATCAATATAAAACGAACACCTCTGAAAGTTGACAGCTTTTAGAGGTGTTTTTTATTGGTTATCATGAAACATAATGATTGTAAAGAGATGGCACATATAAATATTTTCTCTATTGTATTCTAATTTTCAATACTTCAATTTTGCCATCCTATTTTATCAAAAATTAAAATCAAAAGCTGCAGAAAACAGACTTATGCCTGAAAAGCAAAAAATTAAGAATAATCAGTTATTTAATTGCCAAAAGACAAAGATTTTTAGAAATTTTAATCCTATTTTTGTTTAAAATTATTATTGAAAGTTTCTATATTGTGATTAAAAACACTTCAGAAACTCTCTTCCGTTTTTATGACTAGAATATTTAAATTAAATATGAAAAAAATAGTATACACATTGATGCTGGTTGCAGTAGTTTCCTGCGGGAAAGTATCTCCTAAAGGGAATATTGAAAAGAAAGATGTGGATGTTTCAGAGTTTGTCAACCTGGATCTGAATGGTAAATTTCGTGTGTTTTATGCAAGGGGGCCAAAGAATTTTGTAGAAATAGAAACGTATCCCAATGTTGCGGGTAACCTTGATGTGGATGTAAAAGATAAAACACTTTTCATCAGAGAGAAAAGAGGAACAAAAGGAGTAGATTTTTATAATGTAACGATTTATTCAAAATATAATCTTGAAAAAGTGGCTGTTTCTGATTCTGTTGAAATGAATATTTCTAGCGAAATTAAAACAGATAATTTCAGGCTTAATATGAAAAATTACGCCACTTTTATGGGGTCTGTCAATACAAGGAGGGCGGAAGTGGAAATGCATAACAGAAGCAGGGCCAATTTTTTAGGGTTAACGAAAGATGCCGTAATAAAGATATCAGATACAGCGAGTCTAATCGCTCCTTACTGGAAAATTACCCATCTGAATATTGATTCTAAAAACGGAAACTATGCAGAAGTTAATGTAAAAGATTCATTAAAAGGACATATTCAGAACACTGCAAAATTTGTCTATTATAATGACCCGATTAGAGCATTTAAAATAGATAAGGCAACGAAGGTTGAGAATAAAAAATTAGAATAATATTGACGGGAAGTGAGAAGCCGGAGCATGGAAGTGATAGTATTCTTGCATACCTCTTGTTTTCCAGATTAAAAATATTCTTCCGAAAAAAAAAAAAAATAGAATAAAAAAATTAAAGCAGAAGTTTGAAACGGGTCAGGATAATGTCTTCCAACCTCCAGCTTCCTTCTTCCGGCTTAAAAAACCTAAACATAAATATGACAACATTAGAAAAAGCGAAACTTTGGTTAAGCGATACATTTGATCAGGAAACAAAAGATGCCGTACAATCGTTAATTGACAGCAATTCACCTGATCTTGAAGATTCTTTTTACAGAGAACTTGAATTCGGAACAGGAGGAATGCGTGGCATCATGGGAGTAGGAACCAATCGCTTGAATAAATATACATTAGGACAGGCTACACAGGGACTTGCCAATTATATGTTGCAACAATTCAAAGGAGAAGAAATCAAAGTAGCGATTGCTTATGACGTTCGTCATAACTCAAAGGAATTCGGAAAACTGGTGGCTGATGTTTTAACAGCCAATGGGATTAAAGTACTTCTTTTCAAAGATCACAGACCAACACCTGAATTGTCTTTCACCGTTCGTGATAAAAAATGTAATGGTGGAATTGTATTGACAGCTTCTCATAATCCGCCCGAATACAACGGGTATAAAGTATACTGGAATGACGGAGCGCAGATCGTTCCGCCACATGATGAAGCCATCATCAATGAGGTCTATTCTGTAAAATTTGACGAAATTAAATTCAACGGAAATGATGACCTTATAGAATGGATCGGGGAGGAACAGGATGATATCTACATTGATGCATGTATAGAAAATTCTACCTATCAGAATGTCGGAAAAGAAAATTTGAATATTGTTTTCACCTCTATTCACGGAACAACCTATACTACGGTTCCTAAGGCTTTAGCGAAAGCAGGATTTAAAAAAATCGACCTTGTAAAGGAGCAAATGATTCCAAGCCCGAATTTTCCGACAGTGGAATCTCCAAATCCGGAAGAACCTGCAGCGTTGGAAATGGCTATGGATTTAGCGAAAATTACCAACGCAGATATTGTGATCGGAACAGACCCGGATGGTGACAGATTAGGAATTGCCGTCAGAAATCTTGATGGTGAAATGCAGCTGTTGAACGGAAATCAGACCAATACTATCCTTACGTATTACATTCTGAATGAATGGAGAAAGCAGGGAAGAATTACAGGAAAGGAATTTATCGGTTCAACGATTGTTACCTCTGATATTTTCTATGACATTGCACAAAAATTCGGTGTTGAATGTAAGGTAGGTCTTACCGGATTCAAATGGATTGGTAAAATGATTCGTGAAGCTGAAGGAAAGCAAAAATTTGTATGTGGAGGCGAAGAAAGCTTCGGGTTTATGACCGGAGATTTCGTACGCGATAAAGATTCCTGCGGAAGTATTCTTGTAGCGTGTGAAATTGCAGCATGGTGTAAAGCCAACGGAAAAACAATGTACCAGTACATGATTGAGATCTATGAAGACCTTGGCATGTATTATGAAGGACTCGTAAATGTGGTAAGAAAAGGAAAAGAAGGAGCTGAAGAAATTCAGAATATGATGAAAAACTTCCGTGAAAATCCTCCAAAAGAATTGGCAGGTTCATTAGTGGAAGAAGTAAAAGACTTTAAGGAGCAGACGAGCCTTACCATTTCCACAAACGAGAAAAAGGGAATGAATGACATTCCGAAATCGAACGTATTGATCTATTATACACAGGATGGAACAAAGGTTTGTGTAAGACCTTCAGGAACGGAACCCAAAATTAAGTTTTATGTTTCTGTAAAAGATTCAATCTCTTCAGAAGCTGATTTCAGAGATAAATTAAAATCATTGGAAGCTAAAATAGCAGCTGTTAAAACAGATCTGCAGCTGGATTAATCTCCTGATAACAGCAAAGATGATAAAAAATATTATAGCAGTTTGTATGCTGTCTGTAGCTGTTGCTTCCTGTAAAAAGGAGGCTGCAGTTTCCGACACAAAGCCCACAGGAGATTCAATTGCCGGAACAGAAACAAAAGAAGACCAGTACAAACCAATAGATACTGTTTGTTCTCCTGTCGGTAAAACGGAGGATTATATTGAAGCTCTTCAGTGGTACCGTTCAAAAATCGAAAAAGAAATTGCAGAAAACAGCCCGGAACAGAATGATAAGACGTATGAAGATTATTTAAAAATCAGAGAAAAGTATACCGGATGCCTTAGTACTTTACACAGTGAGGTTTTAGATAAATACGTGAATTATTATAATTCCGATAAAGATCAGTACAACCTTCCTGAGAATGTGAAGAAAATTACCGCTGAACTGAAGACTGCAGGTCTCGAATTCAGGGAAGTAGGTGAGGGAATGACTGAGATCTGGACTATTCCCGGATATTACTCTTCTCTTTTTAAGAATAAGCTGACTCCTGATTATACTGTTTATATCAGACAGACAGATAAAGAAAGTGAAAGCAATTATGCGGCGGATGCAGGCCTGATTGTTACCTGGGAAGAATTAGGAGCGAGGATCATGTTCTGGGAAAATTTCATGAATAAATACTCTGAAAGCAAGCTGATAAAGACAGTAAGACAAGACTATAATAATTATCTGTATGATTATCTTTTTGGGATGGATAATACCCCCACCTTTGAAAGAGATTCTGAAGGATACGGAAAACTAAACGATGAAAATATAGCGGAATTCAACAGGATCATCAAAAAATATCCGAATTCCAATACGGCAAAAAAAGCAAAAGAGGTGATGGGCCTTTTCGACGCTCATATGCCGGTAGATCAGATACATGAAAGAATCAATGTGGAAAGAAAATATTAGTAAATTTTAAATAAGAAAAAAAGTGAAAGTTTCAAAATTAGCAGCGAACCTGATCGGTTCTGAAATTGTAAAAATTGGTAACGAAGTAAATGATCTAAAAGCAAAGGGAGCAGAAATTGCCAATCTTACTATTGGTGACCTGAATTCTAATATCTATCCTATTCCGGCATTGCTGAAGGAAGAAATTCAGAAAGCCTATCAGAATAACCTGACAAATTATCCTCCTGCCAACGGACTTTTATCTTTAAGAAAAGAAGTTTCCAAAGATTTAAAAAACAGATGGAATCTGGATTATTCTCCTAATGATATTTTGATTACAGCCGGATCAAGACCTTTGATCTATGCAGTATATAAAACCATTGTAGATGAAGGAGATAAAGTAGTATATCCTACACCTTCATGGAATAACAACCATTATGCTTATCTTACTTCTGCCAATGCTGTAGAAGTAAAAACAAAGCCTGAAACCAATTTTCTTCCAACAGCAGATGATGTAAGGCCTCACCTGGATGGAGCTGTTCTTTTAGCACTTTGCTCACCACTGAATCCAACAGGAACAATGTTCACAAGAGAACAACTTTCTGAGATCTGTGAACTGGTGATCGCTGAAAACAAAAAAAGAGGAGCTGATGAAAAACCATTATACTTAATGTATGATCAAATCTATTCTAATCTTACTTTTGGTGCAGAACACGTAGATCCGGTGTCTCTTTTCCCTGAGATGAAAGAATATACGGTGTATATTGATGGAATTTCAAAATGCCTTGCAGCAACAGGAGTACGTGTAGGATGGGGATTCGGACCAGCTCATATCATTGATAAAATGAAGGCTCTTCTTACTCACGTAGGAGCATGGGCGCCAAAACCAGAACAAGAGGCTACTGCAAAATTCTATGAAAACCCTGAAAATGTAAATCTATTTGTAGAAGATTTCAAAGCTAAATTGGAAGAAAGTTTAAAAGTCCTTCACGGAGGAGTTCAGGATCTGAAAGGAAAAGGACTTGCCGTTGACAGTATTGAGCCAATGGGAGCGCTTTATCTTACCATTAAATTAAACTATATCGGAAAAACAAAACCGGATGGAGCTGTAATTGAAAACTCTTCTGATCTGGTATTCTACTTAATCAATGAAGCCGGAGTGGCTTTAGTACCGTTCTCAGCATTCGGAGAAGATACATCTGAACCATGGTTCCGTGCTTCTGTTGGAGGATTAGCTGTTGATGAAATTAAAGTGATGCTTCCGAAAATGGAAAATGCTTTGAATAATTTAAAGTAATAAACCTCATTTATTAATATTTGTACCAGTGTAGCTACTTACCATTTTTAAGGTTGTCACACTGGTACTTTTTTATAGATATATCATCATATTCAGGTCAACGGAATTAGTTTTCTCATTAAATATACCCCTTGAGAACTGAATAATATTTTAAAAAAATTAAATAAACATTAAAAATTAAATAAAGATTTTGTAGGAAAGTCAACTAGGGATTACCTTTGGGGTTTTTATAAAACTAGGAATAACTAAGGTTGAAAACAACTACGATGAAAAAATTGAAATTTCTGCTATTACCTGTCTCTATGTTGGTATGTGCACAGGAAGCTGATACAGCTAAGGTAAAGGAATTACCGAAAGAACTGCCAAAAGTACAGACTTATACTTTAAAGGATGGCTCCGTAAGGACTTATCCTAAACCTAAACTTCTGGATTTTGTAACCAAGCTGCCCCGAAATTTTATCAATACGAATAAAGATTTTGTAGCAAAAGACCATGCCTATTATTTAGGCGGTGCGGTTGCCGCAACACTGATTCTTATTCCGGTTGACCAGAAATTAACCGATAATTCAAGAGAAATTGCCGAAAAATGGGGAATGAGTGAAGATAATACCTATCACAAAATCGGAGGTGTTTTTAAAATTCCTAAAGATATTGGGTCTACATTATATTTAATTGGAAATGGCTCAACGGTGGTATTGGTCGGAATTGGTTTTGGAGTCTATGGATTAATCAAAAATGATTACAGAGCACAGGCTACAGCAAGCGGACTTATGGAAAGTTTAATCCTTTCCGGTGTTTTTACTCAGACTATTAAAAGAATTACCGGAAGAGAAAGCCCTTTTATAGCTGAAGCCAATGGCAATAAAGGCGGAGCGTGGAATCCTTTCCCGAGTTTCGCAGCATTTGGTAAAAACACTTCAAATTATGATGCGATGCCATCCGGACATTTAACAACATTTATGGCTGGATTAACAGTTATTGCAGACAATTATCCGGATGTAAAATGGATTAAACCGGTAGGGTATACACTGGCCGGAGCTTTGTGTTTTCAGATGATGCAAAGTAAGGTGCATTGGGCTTCAGATTATCCTCTGGCTTTACTAATGGGGTATTTTATCGGAAAAACAATCTCAAAAAGCAGATATACGGTTTCAGACCCTAATGCAAAAAATACAAAATATAAACTTGATTTTATAGCATCCCGTCAGTGGGAGTACAATATGGTAGGAGTAAAAGTTTCTTTTTAAATAAAAAACAAAGCCTGCTTATATAGTATAGTAAAAGAGTTTTTACTACTTTTGATTTGAGAACAAATGATGGTCTGTTTCTGTTGAAATAGGGTCATTATAGACTACGAACTACTTATTAATACTTTATTGAATGAAAATAATCGCTGTCATTCCTGCACGTTATGAGGCAAGTCGCTTTCCAGGGAAATTAATGCATAAGCTGGGAAATAAAACCGTTATTACAACCACCTATCAAAACGTGGTAGAAACAGGGCTTTTTGATGAAGTATTCGTAGCTACGGATTCTGAAATTATCCTTGATGAAATTATAAAAAACGGCGGAAAAGCCGTAATGACAGGACAACATGAGACAGGTAGTGACCGTATTGCGGAAGCTGTACAGAATATTGACTGCGATATTGTTATTAATGTTCAGGGAGATGAGCCTTTCCTTAAGCTTGAACCTCTACGACAGCTCATTCAGGTCTTCAAAGAAGATGACCGTCAGGAAATTTCATTGGCTTCATTAAAAATTAAACTATCTGAAAAAGAAGAAATTGAAAACCCAAATAACGTGAAAGTTATTACCGATAATAATGATTTTGCATTATATTTCAGCCGCTCAGTAATTCCTTTCCACAGAGAGGTTTCTTATGAGGTAAATTATTTTAAACATATCGGGGTGTATGCTTTCAGGAAAGAAGCTTTGCTACAGTTTTCAAGACTGGAGATGAAACCACTGGAAATATCAGAAAAAATTGAGTGTATCCGTTATCTGGAATACGGAATGAAGATTATAATGATTGAAACTAATTTTGTAGGAGTAGGAATTGATACTCCTGAAGATCTGGAAAAAGCGAGAAAACTCATCTGATTTGAAAATAGGAAACTGAATAAAGAAAGCCTGTCAGTAAACGCATGATGTTAGCTTGTCATTTTCTTCTCTTTCTTGGCCTTTTTTGCAATTTCGATCAAATCCCCTTATATTTGAATTTATAAATAAAATTAATGAAGAAGTTACTTTTAGTATTTGGCCTGATATTGTCGCACTTATCTTTTGCGCAGACCGCAAAAGAAATTATAGATAAAAACATTGAATTGTCCGGAGGATTAACGAATTGGAAACTTATGAATTCAGTGTTGCTTCAGGGAAAAGTAATTTTAGGAATTAAAGATGAGTATCCTATAAAAATTTATCAGCAACGTCCCAATCTTACCAAAACAGTGATTACCACCAACGGAAAAGAAACTGCAATAGAAGGTTTTGACGGTACAAAAGGATATGCAATGAATTATGCTACTAATAAGCTCCAGGAATATCCCGAATATGTTCCGGAAAGTTTTGATAATGATTTTATTGACTGGGAGAATAAAGGTTTTGAAGCCAAATATCTTGGAAAAGAAAAAGTAGGTGAAATTTATTGTCATAAAGTGGAGCTTACTAAAAATGTAAATAAGAATATGTATTATTTTGATACCAAAACTTATATGCTTTTAAAAGAGGTGAAAAAGGAGGAAACGACTGTATATTCCGACTATAAAAAAGTAGGTAATCTTACCATGCCGTTCAGAATTGAATCCTCAAGCCCTAAAAAAGATGGAGACTATGTAATGATATTCAATAGAATTGACATCAACAAAGTTTTCCCGGCTAATATTTTTAAGTTTTAAATTCAATAGCAGTCTGACTGCAAATAAAATTTATAAGAAATGAAAAAGATTTTTTTACTGCTGCTTTCTTTTATGGCATTTTTGCAAAGCTGCACCAATCAAAAAAGTGAAATTTCTCAATCTAAAACCAAAGAACTTATGGGAAAAACAATATATGACTTCAAAGTAGAAGGTATTGACGGTAAGGAAATTAATTTTGCAGATTTTAAAGGCAAGAAAATCCTTATTGTGAATACGGCTTCAGAATGCGGTTTTACTCCACAGTATGCAGATCTGGAAAAAGTATATGAACAATACAAAGATAAATTAGTGATTGTAGGATTTCCGGCTAATAATTTTGGGGGTCAGGAACCCGGAACAAATACTGAAATCGGAGCATTTTGCCAGAAAAATTACGGAGTAACATTCCCATTAGCAGCTAAAGTTTCTGTAAAAGGAGATGACACAGCGCCTATCTTTAAATATTTAACAGAGAAAGAGTTAAATGGAGTAAAGAATACAACCATTCTTTGGAACTTTACCAAATTCTTAATTGATGAAAACGGAAAACTAATCGATACGTTTGTAAGTACGACAAAGCCAACAAGCGAGTCTATTACAAAATATTTAAAATAAAATATTGTAAAAAGAACCCTTCGGCTCCGCTTGGCAAGATCATGATAAATGGTGTGCAGAGCGGAGCCGGATCGTTTTATGAATGATCAATAACTTTCTCTGCAAAACAGAAAATATTTCCCAGCTTTATACTGGAATAACCATTACTTTTTATCTTTGAAGAATTGATCATTGCTTTAGCCAAAATAGCAGTAGGTAAGGGCTTCTGACTCTCCAGTAAACCAAGCTTATTGGCAAATTTTATAATTCGGCTGCCCAGAACCTCTCCGGTTCTTGCGGAATCTTTTCTTTCAAGCATCCCCGGTTTAAAAATAGTAATTTTGTTGAAATGAAGTTGTTTTACAGCTTCTTCAAGCTCTCCTTTCATTTTAGAATAGAAAATTTTAGAATGGGGGTTCGCTCCATAAGCTGAAACTAAAATATAATCTTCCACCTCATTTTCTTTAGCTGCTTTCGCGAATTCGTACTGATAATCAAAATCTACCTTTTTCTGGGCTTCCTTACTTCCCGCATCTTTTAAAGTCGTTCCCAGACAAGAAAATGCTACATCTCCTTTCACCATCTCTTTCCACTCTTCAGGGGTTTCAAAATTGACCACATGTACTTTCAACCTGTCATTCTGAATATCAACAGGTTTTCTTACAAAAATATCCACTTCATCAAAGGCTTTATCGTTGAGTAACTGCTTTACCAGATCTTTTCCTGTGGCACCTGTAGCGCCAATTACCAGAGCTTTCATAATAATTATGATTTTGTGATATTATTTTCTTTCTTAAATGTAGTAAATTTGAATTAAACAGCCAACAGCCAAGAGAACCAAGAATTAAGCTTATTATTAAACATTTTCAACCTTCTATCCCCAACTACAATCTTATGAATGCCAACGAAATTTTAGATTATTGTCTTGCTAAAAAAGCAGTCACAGAAAGCTTTCCTTTTGATAATGAGACACTTGTTTTAAAAGTGGATACAAAAATGTTCCTTTTGATGGGACTTGAAAAGCAGCCATTGGCTATTAATGTAAAAACTGATCCGGAATGGAGTGCAGAACTTCGTGAACAATACCCTCAGATTACCGGAGCCTATCATATGAACAAAACCCACTGGAATTCTGTTTTGGTAGATGGGCTAAAAAGAGATCTGATTTGGAAACTTATTGATCAGTCTTATGATCTGGTATTTAAATCCTTAACAAAAAAAAATCAAAATGAAATTAATGATTCTTTATAAAAAAAGAAATTAAATTTATATAGTTTTTTTAAGGCATAAATTTTGTTGTTAATTTTTTAATAAACACTTAAAAATAATATTAACGAAACAAAATTCAAATGAGAAATACTGTTTTATTATTCATGGCAGCTGGTGCATTAGCTTTATCAAGCTGTAATAAGCAAGAGAAAAAAGATCAGACTGCAATGCCTGCAAGTCCTGAAAATACAGCATCTGAAAGTATTAAAATAGAATTTACGGGAACAGAAAAATTCACGATTAAAAATCCAAAACTTAAAGTGAGTTTATATGGGATAAGTGAAGGTTTACAGGATGCTCCTGCCACATTAATCACCGAAAAGGAATTTGAAGAAAAAACAGTTCCTTTTACCATAGACTTACCAATACCCAAAGATGCAGAAAGCAAGATTACCCCTAAGCCAGCGAATGGTGCAAAATATTATATTGCGACTGAATGGGATTCTGACGGAAACGGAAAAGCGAATGAAAAAGGAGATATCTTTATTGATCATGACAAAGAATTTCCTAATGTGAAATTAAATGCTGAAACTCCTCAGAAAATTTATTTAAAAACATTGAAATAAAACATAAAAAAGGCTATTTAAACAAATAGCCTTTTTTATATCTTAAAAATTATATTCCTCAGTTAATCTTTTATCTTCATCAAGTCTTTCAATTAATTTTTCAAGCCCTTCGAATTTGATTTCATCATGAAGAAAATCTCTGAATTTTACCGTAATTTTTTCATCATAAATATCATCATTAAAATCAAGGATATAGACTTCAACCGTTAATTTTTCTCCATTTACCGTAGGATTAGTCCCAATACTCAGCATTCCTTTATATTGTTTGCCTTTTACTGTTACTTCAACGATATAAGCTCCTTTTTTAGGTAAAAGTTTTATAGACTCCGTATCAATATTGGCCGTAGGGTATCCTATTGTTCTGCCGATTTTCTTTCCGTGAACTACAGTTCCTGAAACGGAGTAGGGATATCCCAACATTTCATTGGCCTCTTTAATACTTCCGGTTAAAAGGGCATTACGGACTTTCGTTGAACTGATATTATTTTCATGAATATTGATGGCTTCCATCTGTTCCACTTCAAAATCCAGTTCTTTGGATAACCTCTGAAGAAGTTCAAAATTTCCGCTTTTATTTTTTCCGAATGAATGATCGTATCCTATAATAAGGTATTTTACATTCAGTTTATCAATCAAAATCTGACGTACAAACTCTTCTCCTGTTAAATTTCTGAATTCTTCATCAAATTCTTTCAGAAAAAGATTATCAATGCCGTATTTTTCAACCAGTTGTTTCTTTTCTTCTTTCGTATTCAGAAGTTTAAGATCTTCATTGGGATTAAATACGAATCTTGGATGTGGCCAAAAAGTAAGAATAGCAGTTTCCAGATTGTTTTCTGTACCTACATTTATCAATTCATCAATGATACTTTTATGCCCTAGATGTACTCCGTCAAACATACCTAAAGATAATGCTAAAGGCTTTTGAGAAGAATAATCTGTAAAATTTTTGAAAACTTTCAAAACGGAAAAATTTTGATTGCAAATATAGAAATAATGTGCCAATGTATCAATACAAGTCTGCAGTATACTTTGTAACTGCAACATTGCTACGTTCATATATCTGTATATACCCTGTGAAATTGATAAATTGGGTGCATGAAGGTTTCTCAAAAAGCATGATAAAAATCTTTTTTTTACCAATTGCGGGTTTATGAAGAATCACTATATTTGCACCAAGAAAAAATTTAGCAATGGCAAACCAAATTAAAGGTAAAATTTCTCAAATTATTGGTCCGGTAATCGACGTTGTCTTCACAGATGTGGAAGCAGTTCCAGCAATCTATGACGCGTTAGAAATTACAAAAGAAAACGGTGAAAAAGTAGTTTTAGAGGTAGAACAACATATTGGCGAAGATACAGTAAGATGTATTGCAATGGACGCTACTGACGGTCTTAAGAGAGGTCAAGATGTAATCGGATACGGAAATCCTATTACAATGCCAATCGGTGAGGCTGTAAACGGAAGACTATTCAACGTTGTTGGTGATGCTATCGACGGACTTCAAGATATTTCTAAGGATGGTGGTCTTCCAATTCACAGACCAGCTCCAAAATTTGATCAATTATCAACTTCAGCAGAAGTTTTATTTACAGGGATTAAAGTAATCGACCTAGTTGAGCCTTATGCAAAAGGAGGTAAAATTGGATTGTTCGGTGGTGCCGGTGTAGGTAAAACAGTATTGATTCAGGAGTTGATTAACAATATTGCAAAAGGGCACGGAGGTCTTTCTGTATTCGCCGGAGTAGGTGAAAGAACGAGAGAAGGAAATGACCTTTTAAGAGAGATGCTGGAATCAGGAATTATCAAGTATGGTGATGATTTCATGCATTCTATGGAAAACGGAGGTTGGGATCTTTCTAAAGTAGATTTAGAAGTAATGAAAGATTCTAAAGCAGCATTCGTTTTCGGACAGATGAACGAGCCGCCAGGTGCAAGAGCTAGAGTAGCCCTTTCAGGTCTTACATTAGCAGAGTACTACAGAGATGGTGGTGAAAGCGGACAAGGTAGAGACGTACTTTTCTTCGTAGACAACATCTTCCGTTTTACACAAGCTGGTTCTGAGGTATCTGCACTTCTTGGTCGTATGCCATCAGCGGTAGGTTACCAACCAACGCTTGCTTCTGAAATGGGAGCTATGCAGGAAAGAATTACTTCAACTAAAAACGGTTCAATTACTTCAGTACAGGCGGTATACGTACCTGCGGATGACTTAACTGACCCTGCTCCTGCAACTACGTTTGCTCACTTGGATGCAACTACGGTACTTGACAGAAAGATTGCTTCATTAGGTATTTACCCAGCAGTAGATCCATTGGCTTCTACTTCAAGAATTCTTGCTCCTGAAGTTATCGGTCACGATCACTATAACTGTGCTCAAAGAGTAAAAGAAATTCTTCAAAGATACAAAGCGCTTCAGGATATCATCGCGATCCTAGGTATGGAAGAACTTTCTGAAGAAGATAAATCAGTAGTTTACCGTGCTAGAAAAGTTCAGAGATTCTTATCTCAGCCTTTCCACGTAGCAGAACAGTTTACAGGTATCCCAGGATCATTGGTAGATATTAAAGATACGATCAAAGGATTCAACATGATTATGGATGGTGAATTAGATCATTTACCAGAAGCTGCTTTCAACTTGAAAGGAACTATCGAGGAAGCTATCGAAGCTGGACAAAAAATGTTAGCTGAAAACGCTTAATAAATTAGACATAAAGATAGAAGATACCAGACATGAGACTTTAAGGTTGTCTGAAATCTGAAATCTGAAATCTTCAAATCTAAATTAAAATGAATATAAAAATTTTAACACCAGAATATGTAGTTTTTGAAGGAGAAGTAAACTCTGTATTATTGCCTGGGAAAAATGGTGAATTTCACATCATGAATAACCACGCAGGAATCGTTTCTTCTTTAGTAGGTGGTAAAGTAAAGCTTTTTGCTAATTCAATTGATGATGCTTTTGCTAAAAACTTTACTAAAGAAAGTGAGAAAGACTCTGTTTTTTCTTACTCTATCAAAAGCGGTGTTGTAGAATTTAATCATAATAAAGGAATTATCCTTTGTGAATAATTAAATGAAAAGCTAAATATATTTTCAAGAAAGTGTAACTTTGTGTTACACTTTTTTATTTTGTAAAAGTTTGATTCTATGAAGAAAAGTATAATTATATTCTTTATAGTTCTGGGGGCTTTCTTTCATGCTCAGAATATCAAAACCAAAAGAGGAATTATCAATTTAGACGGAATTCCGGTGGCTAAACTCTCCAATAAATCCAATGAATATATTTTTATGGATTTAAAGGAAACACCTTTGTATACAATAAAATTTATTGATAAAAGTATTGTTGATTCTGTGAGAGACAGCTACATACTAGTCAATAGAATTTATAACAGGGATAAAATAATAGAGATCGATTATAGTTCACCATCAGCATTTTCAGGTGAAGAAAGATCCGCAGTGTATACTTCCGTTAAGGATTTTAAAATCATTGATAATAAAGGAATCAACGTAAAAAATCTTGATGAACTTTTTTCAAATGCACCTAAAAGGAAGCTTGATTCCAAAACAAAGGAAGCCTATGCTATCAGAAAAAAAATCGATAAACTGAATATTGAAGTCAATAAAGTTGGAGAAATTTTAAGCAATGGGGTTCCGGTTGGATATTTTACCAACCTTCCTGTAAGCTTTGGATCAGAAGATACCATCATAGATAAAACCTTTCTTGATATTGAGATCTATGATGCTAAAAGTAAGTATATTGGTAAATATATTACCACTACAAAACAATTGAAAACTGCTGCCGGAAAGTCTTTTACCATTTACAGGGAAATGTCCGGGAGAGCTTCTATCCTAAAGTTTCCAACCTATAAAGCTATTGCAGAACGAATGGCGATTATGGATCCGAATTTTATCAGGATACAGGAAAAAGTTTCGGTAGGGCCTGTTTCAAAAGATGTTTCCAATTAAAATAATCACCAGAAACGGGCTTTAGCCCGTTGATAATAAATAACCGATATTACAAAATCTACGTTGAAGAATTCAAAAATTGATGAAATTTGAAAATTCCGGAGAAGAAATAGAATTTTTTATAAACTTAAAATTACTCCGTTTTCCTTCAATTGTTGGACCGGTTTTGAGAACCAGAATAACTCAAAATCTTCAAATTTTTCTTCGAACTGATTTTTAAGTTGTTGAACTGTAGTCTTTTTGGTGTTTTCTATGGTGTTTTCCTGCAAAATATTGATTAACCATTCTGCTTTTTCCTGTTCCATTTCAACGGTAACAATATTCGTTTTTAAGTGGAATGTAAGTAAGGTATACGTACCAGAATATTTCTTTTTATTTTTTACGCGATTCTCAGCGATTACATTTTTAGTTAAAAACACAATTTTTGAATTGCCTTTAAAGGTAAACTGATCTTCTTCCAAAAGACAGTCGTGAATATAGTCAGGGTGGATAGCGGTTCTTGGTATTTTGAAATCGAACCACTCCTGAAGAGGAATTTCAAAATTAACTCCATGCATATAATTGAAAAGGGATTTTTTTAACCCAAAGCTGAACTTGTTGTGATCGATTCCTGTTTTATCTTTAAAGTCGACATCGTTGTTAGCAAATAAGATTTCCTGTTTTACCGGTACAACTCCGAAATCTTCAGGACTCATTCCGACCGGTGAGTGAGCAGTCATGGCAAACTGATGCCAGAATCCACTTTGCAAAATTCCCATTTCAAACATTTGACGAACCATCTCCAGAGAGTCTACTGTTTCCTGAACAGTTTGGGTAGGGTAACCATACATCAGATAGGCATGAACCATAATTCCTGCTTCTGTAAAATTTCTTGTTACTTTGGCAACCTGTTCAACTGAAACTCCCTTATCAATTAATTTCAACAAACGATCGCTGGCCACTTCCAGCCCCCCTGAAACAGCAACACATCCGGAAAGTTTTAACAGATAGCATAAATCACGGGTAAAGCTTTTTTCAAAACGGATATTCGTCCACCAGGTAACCACAAGGTTTCTTCTGAGAATTTCGAGTGCAACCTCTCTCATTAATGCAGGTGGAGCGGCTTCGTCTACAAAATGAAAACCGGTTTCACCTGTAGTGTTAATAAGCTCCTCCATTCTGTCGACCAGGATTTTAGCGGAGATCGGTTCATAAATTTTAATATAGTCCAGGGAAATATCACAAAAAGTACATTTTCCCCAATAACATCCGTGAGCCATTGTAAGTTTATTCCATCTTCCGTCGCTCCAGAGACTGTGCATAGGATTGGCAATTTCAATAACGGAAATATACTGATCCAGTTTTAGATCTGTATAATCAGGTGTACCAATATCGACCTGTTTATAGTCGTGTCTTTTAGAATTGTTTTTATAAACAACTTCTTTATTTTCAATTAAAAATGTTCTCTTGAATTCTGGTGTTTCCGTAGTATTTTCCAGACTCTGACAAAGCAGTTCAAGAGGAAGTTCCCCATCATCTAAAGTTATAAAATCAAAAAATTCAAAGACCCTCTGATCTTTGATTTCTCTTAATTCGGTATTAGGAAAACCTCCACCCATGGCAATTTTAATGTGGGGAAAGTTCTTTTTTATGAACTGGGCACATCGGAATGCTGAGTATAAATTTCCTGGGAAAGGAATGGAAAAACAAACCAGCTTAGGCTGAATTTTTTTTAACTTTTCCTGAAGGATTTTCAGCGTAAACTCATCAATAAATGTTTGATAATCCGCAAGTTTTAAGTAGAGTTCATCAAACGAATTGGCACTTTTCCCAAGACGTTCTGCATATCGGCTGAATCCAAAATCAGGATCGATATTCTCAACAATATAATCCGAGATATCTTCCAGATATAAAGTAGCCAGATGTTTGGCTTTGTCCTGTAATCCCATATTTCCGAAAGCGAATTCCATATCATCCAACTGGTTGAAACGGGAAGCTTCCGGAAGAAAATTCATACTGCAGATCTGTCTTGCCAATGTTGGCGTTTTACCTTGTAAAAAAGGAATAACCTGGTCAATGGTTTTGAGGTACTCATCTCTGAGTGCAAAAATCCTCTGGGTATTTTCAGAGGTATTCTGAAGATCAATTTCTTTGCTGAAAACTTTTTGAAGTCCACCTCTTGAAAACAATTCCAATATAACATCAATTCCAAGATCAACCTGATAACTGGAAATATTTTTGGTATTCAGGAACCCTTTAATATAAGCTGTCGCAGGATAAGGAGTATTGAGTTGGGTAAAAGGCGGAGTAATAAGAAGCAGGTCTTTCAACAGAAATTTTTTGCAAAGTTATTCCAAAGTTTTTTCAGAAAAAAATTTTTTGTCGTGATTATGAGCAGTGAAGAGGTGCTTTGAAATAATGATGGAGTATAGGAACATTTATGCAATCAGTATCATGAGTATTTGAAAGTCTGTATTTCCATTTTTTTTATATATTGTATTATAGATTTTCTATTGTCATCCTTGAAAATTAAAATAAAACACAATTTATAAGCAATGTCTAAAAAAACGACTTCACTGATCAACTATTTTAAAAGTTTCATCCCTCTTTCAAAAGAAGAAATTGAAGTATTGAATGAAAGAATTACAGAAAGGAGAATTAAACGGAAGCAGTTTATTCTGCAAGAGAATGAGATATGCCGTTATTATACATTTATAGTTTCAGGATGTTTCAAAATGTACAGTACAGATGATCACGGGGAAGAGCATAACCTTCAGTTTGCTTCAGAAAATGATTGGATTGTAGATATAGACAGCTTTCATAATAAAAAATCCAGTAAGCTATTTATCGCTGCTTTAGAAAATTCTATTGTATTACAAATTGAAAAAGATGATCTTTGGTATCTTTATACCTATTATCCGAAGTTTGGCAGAAACTTTAGAGTGATTATCGAAAATAAATTCATTGAGCTTCAAAATAGAGTATTGCAGAATATAAGTGCAACCGGAGATGAAAAATATGAGTTTTTTCTCAGACAATATCCTCAGTTGGCCAACCGCCTCTCTAATGTAGATATTGCTTCTTATCTCGGAATAACCCCCCAATTCCTTAGTAAAATAAGGCAAAAAAGGATAAAAGGCTAATCACTTATTTACGTTAGCATTAAATTAGTTTAATCATTTATCTTACCAAATGTCAACATGATTTCTTAAACTAGTTTACCGTTTTTCCATGATATTTTCAGGTAACTTTAGCTTAAATAAATATCAAAAAAAATAAAAGAAATGGAAACATTGAAAAAAGTGGCTGTTATTGGCCTTGGAAATATCGGTAAGGTAATAGCTGATGATTTAGTAAAGAATAATCAACATGTGATTGTTGCAACAAGAAATAATGAAGAAGCCAGTCAGTTTGCAGAACAATCTGCAGGATTAGCCCAGAACATGAAGATCGATCAGGCGATCAAGGATGCAGATATCGTTATCCCGGCAATAGGGTTTGGTGCTTTCAAAGACTTCTTTAATGACTATGGTGAAATACTGAATGGAAAAATTATCATTGATGTTTCAAACCCCATCACTCCGGATGGAAACGGAGGATTTAAAAAAATTATTGGTGAAAAGGAATCTGCGGGAGAACTGAACAAAGTCATTTTACCTGAGGGGGCTAAATTGGTAAAGGCTTTTGGAACTCTTAGTGCGGGAAGTCTTTCGGGAGCTTCAAACAGAAGTCCTGAAAAAGCAGTATTATTTTATGCATCTGATGACTCATCAATCAATCACGATATTGAGAATCTTATTAAAGGTGCAGGATTTGATCCTTTAAAGGTAGGTGGAATTGATCAGTCAATAAGAATTGAAGTTTTTGGGGATTTACATGAGTTGGGCGCATTGGGTAAAACGGTGAATCTTTCAGAGGCTCAATCAAAAATTTAGAATAATCATTATTAATTATCTGATATTAAAACTAAATGCCGGACTATTCAACGGTTCGGCATTTATATAATTTAAAAGGTGAAATTTTTAGATAAGATTGGCATTTTTTTGATTTCCAATGACATTAAGGGTTACTCCAAGAAGGATCAATGTAATTCCGATAGACAAATTGGTGGTGAATTTTTCATGAAACATCAACACACTCACCATCACAGCCACTACAGGTTCCAACGCTCCTAAAATAGCAACCGGAGTAGAACCAATACTTTTAATAGCATATACCAAACATAAACTGGAAATAACGGTCGTAAGGAAAGCAAAGATGAGAAAATTAAAAAAGATAGTTGTTGAAGGAATTGCAAACGACTGATTTCCTATCATTGATTTTGTCATAAAAAACAACGAAGTAAAAAGCATAGAGTAGAAGGTAAGCTTGAACCCTGAAACTTTAAGCTTCGATTTGTTGACAATCACCATGTAAAGAGCATAAAACAGAGCGCTAAGCATCACAATTCCCAATCCTGCAAAATTGATTTCAAAACCACTTTCTTTCAGACATAAAACAATAACCCCTGCAAAAGCAAAAAATAGTGAAATAATAGACAATTTGGTGAGTTTCTCTTTATAAAAGAAAAACATAATCAACGCTACGATCACCGGATAAATGAATAGAACTGTAGAAGCAATTCCCGGAGTGAGAAAATCATATCCTATAAACAGAAATTCAGATGAAAGCGCATAACATATTCCAAGAATGGCTAGTATTAGAGCTTCCTTTTTATTGATTCTGAAATTTTGTTTAGAATAGATGAGATAGGCTCCTACCATTAATGCTGAAAAGAAAAACCTGTAAAACAGGGTAATATCCATTGAAAAATGTGCCTGCTTGATCGGCAGGATAAAGATCGGAATCAATCCGTATGAAACTGCCGACAAAACGCCCAACAAATAACCTCTAAGTTTCATTTGCTTTTAATAGTTTATAGTTTTTAAAACAAAAAACCACTGAATCAATCAGTGGTTTTTTTATTTTGTTAAAGATTAAATCGGCTTAAAGCTTAATCCCTGTTCCTGCAGTAATAATTGTTCCTGCTCTTTATAGTAACCACTTACTAGTTTATCATGAATGGCTTCAAATGCGGCCAGAGTTTCATTAATCTCTGAATCTGTATGAGAAGCGGTAGGAATTAATCTTAAAAGAATCATTCCTTTTGGAATGACCGGATAGACTACTACTGAGGTAAAGATTCCGTAATTTTCTCTCAAATCTTTTACAAGAAGAGTAGCTTCTACAGGTGTTCCCTGCATCATTACAGGTGTTACACAGGTATTGGTATCACCAATATTGAATCCTCTTTCTTTTAGCCCATTCTGTAATTTAGCTACATTTTCCCAAAGTTTGGCTTTAATTTCCGGTCTTGATCTCAATAGCTCCAGTCTTTTTAATCCTCCAATAACCATTGGCATTGTTAAGGATTTCGCGAAGATTTGCGATCTAAGGTTGAATTTCAGATACCTGATGATCTCTTTATCTCCTGCAAGGAATGCTCCGAAACCTGCCATTGATTTAGCAAAAGTAGAGAAATATACATCAATCTGATCAGTACAGTCCTGTTCTTCACCTACTCCGGCGCCTGTTTTACCAAGAGTTCCGAAACCATGTGCATCATCTACCAGAAGTCTGAAACTGTATTTGGATTTAAGGTCACAAATTTCTTTGATTTTACCTTGTTGTCCTCTCATTCCGAAAACCCCTTCAGTAATCACCAAGATACCGCCTCCGGTTTCTTCGGCTACTTTAGTTGCTCTCTGAAGGTTTTTTTCAAGACTTTCCATATCATTATGTCTGTAGGTAAATCTCTTACCGGAATGAAGCCTCACTCCATCCACGATACAGGCATGAGAATCTACATCATATACGATGACATCATTTCTGCTTACCAGAGCATCAATCGTAGATACCATTCCCTGGTAACCGAAGTTTAATAAATATGCTGATTCTTTTTGTACGAAATCTGCCAATTCTTTTTCCAGCTGAAGATGCTGATCTGTCTCACCAGACATCGCTCTTGCTCCCATCGGATAGAACATTCCATATTCTGCAGCCGCTTTTGCATCCGCTTCCTTTACTTCAGGATGATTACACAATCCTAAATAGTCATTGGCACTCCAGAAAATTACTTCTCTACCCTGAAACTGCATTCTTGGACCAATCGGGCCCTCTAATCTTGGGAAAATAAAATATCCTTCTCCATAATCTGCAAATTGTCCAAGTGGTCCTGGATTTTCTTTTATTCTTTCAAAAATATCCAACATTGTATCGTAATTTTAAGTAAAAAAGCCTTTTTTGTAGAACACGCAAAAGGCTTGATTTATATTGTGATTTATATTATTATTTGATAAATTCTGTCTTAAAAACTTCATCATAATTGTGAACACAATTATTGACAAAACCTTGCTCTGCCATCCATTTATCACTATATACCTTAGTGATATATCTTGAGCCGTGGTCAGGGTAGATTAAAACAATAACATCATCTTTAGTGAATTCATGAGACTGTGCATACTGAATAAGCCCCTGAGTGACTGCTCCGGTAGTGTAGCCTCCCATAATAGCTTCTTTCAAAGCAATCTCACGGGTTCTGTAAGCAGACATTTCATCATTTACTCTTACAAACTCATCTACTTTATCAAAAAGAAGCGCTGCAGGAATTAAATTTTTTCCCATTCCTTCAATCTGATAAGGATGAACATCTTCTTTATGAATTTCTCCTGTTTCGTGGTAGCTTTTCAATATAGATCCATCTGCATCTACACCAATAATCTTAATATCAGGATTTTTTTCTTTTAAAAATTTGGCAGAACCTGAAAGCGTTCCTCCCGTTCCTGTACAGGCAAAAAGGTGAGTGATCTTACCTTCTGTCTGTTCCCATATTTCCGGACCGGTAGACTGATAATGGGCATCAATATTCAGCTCATTAAAATACTGGTTGATATAAATAGAATTAGGGGTTTCCAATGCGATTCTCTTAGCTACTTCATAATATGATCTCGGATCATCTGCAGGTACATTGGCTGGACAAATATATACAGTGGCACCTAAGGCCTTTAAATAAGCGATTTTTTCCGGTTTGGTTTTGTCGCTTACTGCAAGAATACACTTATATCCTTTAATAATGCAGACCATGGCAATAGAAAATCCTGTATTTCCGGAAGTCGTTTCTACAACTACAGAATCCTCTTTTAATAAACCTTTTTTCTCTGCATTTTCTATAATATGAAGTGCGATTCTATCTTTGGTGGAATGTCCAGGATTATATGATTCTAACTTGGCATAAACGGTTGCTGGAATATCTTTTGTGACAGTATTTAGCTTCACCATAGGAGTGTGTCCTATTAGGCCAAGGATATTATCGTAAACATTACTCATTACTTGTTATTTTCAATAAAAATCTGACTGCAAAAATACAAAAAAATAAATAATTCCTAAACTTTTGTTTGATTTCTAGGACCTCTTCCTGGAAAATTATTTTTCTTGCTTACAGTTTTAACAGAAGTATAGTCGCAAATACTACGCCAATTTTTTAAATTTTGTTAAAAACAATATAAAATAATATAAAAGCCTTATTTTCGCATAATTGATTTAATACTATGAAAAATTGGACTTTTAGGCAATGGAACACCGTTTCAGGATGGGTGATTTTCGTCATTGCGTTTTTTACGTACTTGTCCACAATAGAACCCAATTTCAGTTTCTGGGATTGTGGAGAGTACATTTCCTCTGCCGTAAAACTTGAAGTAACGCATGCTCCGGGAGCAGCTTTGTTTCAGATCGTAGGGGCTGTAGCTGCTATGTTTGCATTGGGGAAAGGCGA